>Ga0233412_10001055_pt1 | contig 15124 bp, 14 predicted proteins | sample Na_anoxic_4_MG_FD_180667 | JGI IMG/M metagenome (GOLD analysis project Ga0233412, IMG submission 180667) | Seawater microbial communities from Saanich Inlet, British Columbia, Canada - Na_anoxic_4_MG | ecosystem: Environmental > Aquatic > Marine > Inlet | place: Canada: British Columbia...
TGTTGGACAGTATACCGCTACAGCCGTCAAGGTTGGCATGAGAATCAATGATCTTCGTATAGAATATCAACGATTAAATGGTCCAACTCTTCCTTCACAACAAGCCTTCACTTTACTAGCTTACGGGAAAGTTGCCCGTAATATGACCATACAAGGGGGTAGGATTAGAATGGATTACTAATAAAATCACCCATTGGAAATTAACCACGGTTAAATTTCAAGAGGTGAATTCAAATAAAATTATGCATAGAGCATAGAGCATAGAGCATAGACTTAGAAAATCCAACGCCCATTAGTAGCCACTACTGTTTTAGGCGGTTCAATAACTCTATCAGGAATTGAATCCAATTTTTCATTAAATTTGGATTCACCATTCTTTTCAGGTATCGGTTCTAGCTTAGACTTAGGCTTAGACTTAGGCTTAGACTTAGACTTAGACTTAGACTTATTCATTTTAGCGGCAATACGATCCGCTAGTTGATCATAATCAAAACCGTTTACAGCCGGTGTCGATCTCTTTGACTTCTTTTCTTTCCAACTTAACTTAGCGGGTGTCTCTTTGACTTCAAGCTCAACCTTCTTTGGTTTATCTTTCTTCGGTTCGGCTTCGGTGTCGGCTTCAGGCTCTTTGACAGCAATCTTCTTCCGTCGATGTTTTTGCACTAGCTCTTCTAGATCAGGATGTTTATTAAGGTAGTCCTTGTCTTTAAGCGCCCTTTTTTTCTTTGATATTTCGGCTTTAACCTTGGTTAAAGCTCTAAGATCTTCAAGATCTTCGTCATCATTCGGAATGCTATCAATTACAAATTCGTTCTTAGACATATATAAATTAAGAGATTTTATTTTCAATCCCTTAATTATATGACTTTACCAAAACTAGAAATATATGCAATGAAAGATAATCTAAGCAACATGACTGTAAAGAAGCGATCAACTTTTGATTTACCAATGAGATTGTTAATCGTGGGAAAATCGCAACTAAGTGGAAAAAGTACAATATGTGGCAACATACTCTGTAGACCTTACGATGAAAAAGATGACGCGGGAGCTCAGTTCTACAAAGATGATTTTAAAGGTGAGAACATATTCGTGGTTTCACCTAGTGTTGGTGTGGATAGAAAGTGGGCTAGTATAATCAAAGGAAAAGAGATTCCCGATGGAAACATCTATAATGAATACGATGAAGAGTCACTAGAAAGGCTCTATGATAAACTTGAAATGATGTACTATGATGAACAAAGTGAAAGTAAGATCGAACCGAAGCTTGTTATATTCGACGATTGTTCATTTTCTGGGGCATTCAAAGAAAAGATGAACGGAATTATGGCAAAGTTCTTCTGTAATTCGCGCCATTTTGGGGTGTCGGTTATCTGTACGTCACAGAAACTGTCCGATTTATCCACGGTCCAAAGAGAGAATGCTACGGGAATTATCATGTTTGCTTGTTCGAACAAACAAGCCGAACTGTTCTACAATGATGTCGGTACAATGCCAAAGAGAGAATTCATGACAATGTTAAACAAAGCAACATGCAAGAAACATAGCTTCCTAGTGGTTAACTACTCTAATGAGCCCGATGAAAGATTCTTGAATTCTAACTTTCAATTGATCGAATAACCACCTCTATTTTTGTTAACCAAATCCCTAGTCCTTTCCTAGAATAAAAGAAAAGGATTAAATATTTAGGCTTATTAATTTTTATAAGTGTGTTAACCACTGTTAACCACTCACTTGTTTAACGTAAATAGCTCATAGAAATTTGTAAAAAAAAACACATTATTATTTAAAATATATATAATATATTAAGTTTTTAACAAGATAGCGGATAGAGGTGGTTTACAACAAGCATTCATTATTTTCATTTACTTCTATTTTACGTTTAAACCCAAAATAACATTTATGAACTTTACCGTCGATCTTCTTTTGTTTAGTCTTAAAACCATTACAAGCCTCCGCTTTGCTCTTGAACTTTCGTTTTAACCACGGATTAATATTATATAAATCTAGGTTCAAATCATCTCTAAGTTGCTCAGCTAAACAATATTCATCCTCAATAAATTCATATAAATCATAGAAAATATCAATGGTTGATAAAGTTGTTGCCTTGGTATGTTCCCTAGCTAGATCTGTCCAATCTTCGGGTTCGGGTTCTTCGGGTTTTTCATAATGCTCAACTAGAAGCCATAAAAAGGCGTCGCCCCAATTTTGTTTATTGTTTATCATTTTGTCCCACAATGTTTTGTCCTTGAGTCTTTGGAATTCTCTTTCGGGGTCGGGTTTTTCGACAAAAACATAGGGTGGGGGCATTATCTTACAAACTTCTATTGTGTCGGGTGGACTAATATCGGGAAGTGTCTTTCCTTTTGGAGGATTGAAACATAGAAAATAGGTACAATTGTTTATAACCGTCTTTTCATCTTTGTGATTAGTTCTTGCTGTGATGGAATCACCCCCTTGCAATTGCTTATAAATATTGCCATTGATAGGATAAGCTTGATTCCTAAGCTCACTCCCAAAACTTATTCGGGCTTTATCAATGTTTTGAGTCAACAATGTTGATAATGATTTGGCGTCTGTGCTAGAGTTAGGGGATACTTGTAAAATATCCATGGTTGTAACGGGTCCCAATGGGAATTGTCCAACTAGTGTTTGACAAGCTTTCATCAATGCCGATTTACCTGAGTTCCTATCGCCCGGAATAAGATAAGTTAACTTGTCATCTAATGCATTACCTCCTAATGCTCTTGCCAATGCATAGTAAACATGTGGTTTTTCATCATCTCTATAAATGCTCATAACCCTATTGTTGAACTCTACAACATCGGGATGTTCCATTGTGTATTCCTTGAAATCGGGCATTTCTCTATCAATACACCAAAATGAAGCACAGTCTTCATTGATTAGTCCTGTTTCTTTGGTTTGCAAATCATACCAATGTCCACACTTGAAAAATACTTTGTGTTTTGTCTTTTTATTGAGATTAGTAATAAAATCGGGTTGGTTTATCATTACTTCTTCCCATATTTGAGTCAATGCTTCTTTTGCATTTCTCATTCCCCTAGCCATTTTCAGATAATTGGGATCTTCGGTACCATCATCAAATATCATAGTAATATCCATTCCATTAATCAAACCACGGGGTTGTATTTCGATATACCTTTTGACTGTTTCAGAATATTTCACTAGCATACCATTGACTAGCTTGACATCGGTTCTTGCACAACATAATTGAGCAATGCCCTCATCGGTATAAGCATATAAAGATTCCAACTTCTTCAAGTCGGCTTCAATTTGCTCTTGCGACCGATGAACAATTGTCAACTTGTCAAGTGTATCGGGGAAAGGTTTTCTAATAAATTTTACATCATAATCATTGTCATACCCCTTGAGGATGTTATCGATCTTGTTATTATCCGTGGAATCAACTTGAAATCCATCGAACATATACTTGGTAACACTAATGCCACTTGTTTTGAATTTGCTCATGAGATCTAAGACTAAATAACGTTCGATTTCGGCAATCACATAGTGGATAGCCGCTCTTTTATATGTTTCGGAATAGTGCTTGTAACCTTGATTTTCAAGTATGATGGTTTTCCCCTTGTCCATTTCTTTGATTAGTTCATGTGAAATGGACTTGCCTCTTATCACATCCTTGCCTAAATGCATACCCTTCTTGGTGTCTTTCCAATATGTAGTTCTATTTGCCCCATTCAAAAATGCATTGAATACCGACTTACCAATATCATACTTTGAATAACACCCTTTGGTATGTTCATTATGTCTATCTATTTCAGTTTGAGTCAAGTCTAGATCATCGATGAATTGTTGCCGATTGTCCAAATATCTTTGTAAGTAGTCGACTTGCATTCCCACTTGCTTACACACGGCTGTAAATATAGTGGGTGCACAATTTACCGCGTCAATGTCTGTTTCACCTTCGGATAGTGTTGCTCTCAGATGTTTCCATTGATAACATGCCTGATGATGTCCACTAGTGGGATAGTACCTTCCATGCTTCTCTTTCTTTTTATAGAGCACTGTTAGTTTCTGATCAGGACTATCTTTGACCTTTCTGTATAGATTGACCCCATCTCTAGCGGTATCACTATCAAGTGCTGGTGAAGCCAATGCTTCTTTGATCTTTTCCAAACTGTAAGTTTCTGTCAACTCAAGACTCATTGTTAATATAAATATATTAATGTGTCATTTTTAGTATTTAAATTTAAAATAATATTAAAAAGATTATTATTATAGTGTTATATGCCTAAGGTGGTTGCCGAAAAGAAATATAACAATTTTTTCAATTGGTTATTCGCACAAAGAAAGAACCCCGATATCATTGGGGATTTAGCCAAAGACGCATTCAATGATGTGGATTGGGACGGAACAATGCAACATTTGAAAACTAGAATAAATGATAATCATTTACTAGTAGCACATAATACTGAAAAGGCTATGGAAGCATTTGACAAATCAAGAACCGTCTATCAATTCCAAAGACGCAAGTATTAAAAAAATATTGGTGATTATTTTTTAATTTAAAAACATCATATTATGATAGTCATATGCCTAATACAATCATAGTCCAAATACCCCTTGGTTATAAAGGAAAAGTAACCATAGATGTTAGTGATGTTGAACCAATAGAAGACGTCCAAGCCAAAGTCGATGTCGATGTCGACACCGAAGTCGACACTAAGCCCAAGCCCAAGTCCAAGCCCAAGTCCAAGAAGTTACCTAGGAATTGGGATAGAAACATGAAACCTAGAGGTTGCGACGGTAGATATGTCAAAGATACATTGAATGATAAAAAAATCAAACTAGAATGCCAACTCAAACATGCCGAAACTTTACCATAAGATTTTTCTCGCATGATAGTTTGCTGAGTTAGGATTGTCTTTTGTTAGATTTCCCTTACCGTCTTTAATCTTACCACTTCGATCTAAATAACTCTTTCTACGATCTTTGTCCCCATGATTTAATTTTTTGGGGAGTAAGTTTGTTTTGTCTTTGAAATGTTCCATACCGTCTGCCCCAAAATGGATTAGCTTTCCATTAGGACCAACTGTCATTAGCTTCTTGCCCTTTCGGGATGAAAGTTCATAGTTGTATTTACCAACCTTTACCATATATACTATGTGCTTATAGGTTTTGTTAATTTCCATAAGCCATGATAAGTCGAAGCATATCCGGTGTGATAAAAGAATGCACATGGAAGTATCAGAGCATACATTCCACGATCTTTATAATGTTGTGATACCCGTTCTTCGGGAATACCTTCACCATCTTTGAAATCGCTGAACTTAACTAAATCAACTGTCCTCTTCAAGCCCGGATTGAAAGAGAAACCATGCCAATTACCACTGTAACCATATTCCATTTTAAATGTGTGATAGCCATTCACTTTGTGATAATCACCAATGGGGTGCATGTTTGTATCGTTGAGATCTCTCAACCATACTTGCAAGACTTTCGAATCCGATTCCATTATCGATTTACTTTGTTCTAAGAAGAATGGTCCAACACAAGTCCAATCTTCTTCGGTGTGGAACACATACTTAGTTGTAACCATAGAATACAGTTGATCAAGCGAATCCATGTGATTCCCCTTGCCCTTGATCATTCTAATTACCGGTTTATTTGCAAATGGATCATCATATCTAGCATACTTTTCACGAAATCGTTTGTAGTATTTTTCATAGTTCTCTTCCGATACAATGATTTCTTTCACTGTGCATGAAAGATTAGCAATAAGACTATCCAAACTTTGAGTCATTTCAGCATACCGATTAGTCGATGTCATGACAACAGTAATATCTGAATGGTGATAGAATGGATTCATAGGACATAAATGATGTAAGTTCTTCATGTACCATTCATCCATTTTTACAAAGTTTTTCATTGGTTGCTCATGAGCAATACCATTCAAAGTCAAATTCGAATCATAGCTAAATGCATTGGTGAACAATGGAATGCACGACACCATGACACAGTTGCGGGAAAGTAATTCATCCCATGCAAGGAACATTTCGGCTCCTCTACCTAGTTGTGGTTCCAAATAAACGGGTATCATATTGATCAACCTATCATAACATGATGAATTGTAAATAATGAATTGGGTATTCAAGCCACCACAAGTTCGGACAATACCTAAATCTCTATGTAGCACTTTATCGACTCTATCGACATTTGTACCGATAGGTATGGAATTGAATACTTCCCATTCCTCTTTGTTTTCTTCAAGCCATGCAAGTACTTGCATAAGTCTCTCTTCCCAATTTTCTATTGTCATCATGCAATCATCTTCGATAACAATCACCATATCATCACCTCTCTCTTTTGCTTGTTTGATACAAGACAAATGACTCAAAGCACAACCAATGTAACCGGGCTTTGCTTTTACAGCATTGAACCTTTGTGGTTTAAGCAAATTGAATTTATTGACATGGTTGAATTCAGCTAGTCTATCGATTCTTGTATCTAAGTTGATAATATGCACGGGTGGCAAGCATTTGGGTCTTCTACTATTTTCTTTGATGTGCCAAGCGTCGGTGAACATTGTAGCCATGTTCTCAGCATGAAGTTGGTGATTCCACGGAATGTGTCTATGTGATTTTCTTTCGGGTAATCTTTTTTCTATATTCCATAGCTCATGTTGTTTGAGCGTTGGACAGTTTAAACTTTGGTTAAGGAAAACGGCGTCTTTCTTCCATGAATAATAATGTTGTAATGGATTCATTAATTGTATTAAGATTTTTTTCTTAAATTATTTATATGACATACTGGTATGGACAAAAAGATTATAAGAGTGGGAATTGGGATAATGAACCACCAAAGATAAAACCAAGGATAAAACCAAGGATTATTCCTTTGCACGTAGATCTTGTTGGTCTAAGAAACAAATTTTCAAGTGAAGGTTATTACAAATCTTGTAGAACCATTATCAACAAAACTAATCAACACTTCGGGTGGGACATTGATGTTTTACCTATCAAACAATACGAAGATAACTATGATGGCATTATCAAGTTCTTTTTGGACAACTACACTATCCGTGACAATGTGATGTTGGGCGCTAGAACAGCCCACATTATCTATGTGATGAAGCTAGTTGGTTACAAGGGTTCTTTTGAAAATAAGCAAAAGACATTATATCATATTGACATTCCGACCAAGGTAAATGTTAAAAATTATGAAGCTTGGCCAGATATGCGAAAAAAAATTGATGACGAATTGTCGATGATTGGCAACCCTTCGGGTTACATGACATTGCTATGTTACTATCATGGTTATCCACTTCGAATGAACGATATTGCAATGACTAATATCAATCCTAGAGCGGGGTTTCATCATCTAGACTTAGACACCAAGGTGTGGAAAATCCATTCCGATAAAACCAAAAATAGAAGAGCTAGACAATTCTCTGTTTCATCGGAATTCTGTGAAAAGGTTAAAGCTAATATACATCCAAGTGGTTGGTTGGTTTGCCGGCAAAAGACGGGGCAACGGTACAAAGCAACTGTGTCTTTTCACATGTTGGACATAAAAGGTTTTTCGGTTAATGGACTTAGGAATTCCTATGAAACATGGAACTATGATAGGGACGTACCGGAAGAAGAAAAGGAAAAAATTAGTGTAGATGTTCTAGGTCACACGGCGAGTACAGCTAGAGCTTACTATACGCGGGATGTGCAAAATCTAAATGATCACTTAGGCGGCGCCGACAACAGTGATATTAACACCGCTGAATGAATTGGAACCTGAATCATTTCTAAATTTAATGTGTGTAATACCATGAACACCTAGGTCGGTCAAGTTAGCTGTTCTAGTACTACCGCTTGTGTATGAAGGGTAGAGTTCGACAAGTTCAAAATAGTTGCTGTTATCGGGTGAAACCAAAACAGTAAGATTATCGGTTAGTGCGGTGTCGGTATCGGAATAGAAAATACTAAGGTGGTTCATGTTGGAAATATCAACAGCCGATGTTTCGGCTAAAGAAGCAAGTGTAGCATTGTTTGCCCCATTGAATGCGGAACCTCTGTTTTCTACGGCATTTTGCTTGACACTTAGTGTACCACTAACACTACTAGCAATCGCTGTAAGACTAGTATTGCCCGCTACCGTAGTTGCTTCGGTTGCGGCGCCGGTTGGCAATGGTAATGCCGAAGCTGTAATAGCAACACTACCAGCCACGGCTGAAACAGCTACAGTACCGGACATATTACCGGTATCACAAGCTGTAATCTTACCATCCATAGAAGCAAGACTAGTATTGCCTAATACTTGGTTGGCCGCGGTTGCGTCCCCGCCCCCTGAAATGGAAACGGGCATTGGGTTAGCGGCATTATAAGGTTCATACTTGTTATCGGGGTCGGTGTTAACAACGTGGGTGAGTGACATATTCTTAACCATATATAATGGGGTACATATAATATATTTTTCTTGTTCATTGATTATATTATGAAATTGATTGATCTTCGAAATGACACTAAAGATTTAGATCTAACTCAAAGGTTTAAGGCTATGATTGAAGCCTCACCACGATACAACATAGATTTCAAGTGGGCAAATGTCGATGTCGATGAAGACATCGACCCCGATTGTAGCTTTATCCTTAGTGATCGAACACCCGAAGAGGAATGTCCCGAAAATGAGCATTACCTACTTCGCAAAGACATAGCTGAAGAACCTAGGAAGGTGATATGGAATATGATCAAGTATCTTCCGTCTTTATACTGTTTAGATTATGGTTCACTCTATTTAGAAAAAATAACCTTATAATATTGAGCCACCTATTGGGCTCTACCTATTAAGTGTGTATTGGACTACCTTGTTGATCATGAAACTCACTTGACTTATAATATGTTAAAGGCATATGTTGTGATTCCTCCGAATAAAAAACTATGTGATAAATCCCTACAATGTGATAGGGCGTTATTACATACAAAGATGTTGCCAATAGTATATGGAAGTTCCGAAAAATATGGCAAAAGAAACCGTAAACAAGATGTGGGAAATGTGTACCGTCCCAAGGTATAAGCCACCCCCAAAGACTAAGAAGTATTTTGTTGTACCCAAAGCTTCAAAGAAAAAAAAGAGTAATAAAGTATAATGGTTAAACTCATCAAATTAGTAGGTGGCGATAGCAACTTTAACTCTAATGGAATAATTAGTAATGTCTTCGGTGACAGTATTAGAATCCAACCCAAATCACGGATCGCACTAAGATCATGTCAAGTTGTTTTAGCAAAAGACGCCGACAAGGAATCTAGTTTCCCCGTAGAGACGGATCTGAATACATATGGTTATAGAATCAACGGTGGGATCTCAGACACTCTAGCTGATGTTGCTATTCCCGTAAAAGAATATGAAAATGCAAGTCAAGTTCTTCATGCAATGCAAATAGCCGCAAACTCTACAGCCCCACCCAATACTAAGTTCAATGGTGTACATCATAAATATGGACTAATCGGCTCTTATAAAACAAATCTTGAGGTTTACAAAGCCCGTCCGGATAGAGCCGATTTTCTTAATTGGTATTTTCAGGAAGGTAATCCCGCTAGTACTACATCATTAAACAAATTAGATCTATCACAATCACTAGATATCACAAATGTTGGTTCTTCTTATACCGCCGCTTCCGGCTTAGCCACTGTCGGTGGTAGTGGCACAGGTCTAACAGTTACTATTACAGTCGATGGTGCCTCAGAGGTTACATCAATTTCAATTGACAATGGTGGTGACGGTAATTATGTTAGTGGTGATGTGCTAACAGTAACACAAGGGGGATCGGGTGGCGATTGTACATTTAACCTTGAAAAGACAGAAGCCTTTCAGCTTAGAACTATACCTAGTGTGCTCTCAACACAGAAATTCACATTGTCCCAAGTTGGTAATTTTGAATGGAACGTTTCCCCACTAGATGATGGCACAATTCTTTTTTTTGGACTAATTGTTCAGGGAGACGCTGTATCCGGTTACAATTACGCTACGGTAGCCAATGGGGCTGTAAGTCCTAGAGCTGAAGTTCCTTCCACCGGTGATGTAATTGAATTAGAGAAATCCGGTCCTACTTCTACTGTTAAAGTTACAAGATTGGGGGGTGGTTTGGTTTTTAGTGTGCCACAAAGCATAACCGATCTTGAAGAGCAAAACCTTAGTAATTTTGTTCAATGCTCAGCGGGTTCATCGGCTATCTTAGAGGACGGTTTAACAACGACACTTGAACTTCAGGCTGGTGGTGATGTTGGTGTTTCACATACTATTCAACTTGTTACAAACAGTATCCCCATTTTCAGAGCACTTGGATTTACCAATGGTACTACATTTAATGCTTCGGGGGCTCCGGCTGTAATAGTATCACCTAACCCCGCACAAGGAATCTTAGAACAATCGGGTGTCATTGTTGCCCTTGAAGGACTAGATCTAGATACATATATAGGTTCAGTCAATGCCCCTAAAAGTGGGGGTGTCAATGTACTTGATGTCTTGTTTGCCGATCCCAATGATCTTAGAACTATTACCCAACAAGTGTCATTCCCTATGCCATTAGATGTTAAAAACCAAAGGGAAATAGTTATTCGTGATCTTAGGATTAGATTTCTCAATAATGAATTAAAACCCATTTCGATTTCGGGTCAAGCAAGTGTAGTCTTAGAACTGTATGGACCCAATGAATCATCATAGAAGTAATTTTCAAAGTTAAGATATATGGCACAATCCATTGAGACAGAATATCCGTGCTTGGCACCATGTTGCCAAGAACGGATAGAAGAATTAGAAGACCAAGTCTTAGTTTTACAAGGTGAAATTCAAGGCATAAGTGATCATCTTTCACTTTATGACTCTATATTTAGGATGTTTAGAGATCAACTTAACTTTGCATTCAATGATGACTAAGAATCGAAGCACCTTATTTAGGTACGGACCCTTGTACTTGATTTTGTGTGGGTAGTGGTTGTTCAACACTACCCAACTGTAAGAATACAGAGTTTTGATCACCTAGTGTTGTTACTACTTCTTTGGTAAGTGGATCTAGAATTCTAACTCTAGCCGAAGATATTTTAACGGGGAAACCTCTATGTACATATGGAATAGCACTATCGGCAAATGCTGTGACAATATCATCACTGTCATACTGTTTGCTTACAATAGCCGAAATGTTAGCAAGGTTTTGATTATTGGTAATTAAATTACTTTGTGGGATGTTCAAACCCGTGATCTCAAGCATGTAGTAAGTTCCCGCATTTTCGGAAATGGTTGGGGTATCACCAATGATTGATCTAGTTGGGTTTGCTGTGGTATTGAAATAAGTTGATTTGATTTGCCCCGGTGCCGCCGGTGTTGGTGGCGCTGTACCTCTTTGATTGTTTACACTAAAACTTTGTAGTTGTGCTGTTTCGGTGGTGATCTTTTGAAGTATGTCACTCTCTGTGTAATATTCAACTAGATCGTCATCTTTTTGCAAGGGTACAATCATATTATCATATAATGCTAGTGTGGTTGTCCAAAAGTCTTTTGGTGATAAGTCATGAACAACAACCCCTGTTGATGATAGTAATTGGAAGAAAGTATTCTTACCCACTACATCCTTTGCAAAAATTACCGATTGTTCTTGTCCCTCTTCATTATTAAGTCCACTATTCAATGATTGATGTAAGTTTGATATTTGAAATGTATTACCGATGTTACCATATTCCATTGCAAAGATACGTGCCCCTATTGTGGTAGTGGCATTTGCCGCATATTGATAACTATTAGTTGCGTCAAATGTTATTGTGGCTTGATCGTTTTGAGGTATTTTTCTGAACAATACCAATTGAGCTTCTGTTGAGTCCATTCTAAGCTGTAGATTAGAGTTGGCACCAAATACTGAAGCCCCACCCGGTTGATCTTCTGTGGTTAATCCAACTTCACTAAATCCTTGTGTGATTACTTGTGCTAGTGTTTGTCTATCGTACCTACCGGATGGAATAGTAAAACCGGCTGTTCTTGTTACTAATTGTTTGGCTCCTCCGGAAACGGGTATCACTGAATCGGATGAACCCGTTTCAATGAAGTTCTTTGTTCCACTTTGATTATACAAACCATAACCGGTAAGTGTACGCATACCAGCCTGGATAGAGTGTTCAGCCATAGTGATTGCAATCACCCCAATTAATCTCAACGAACCGGTTTTGAAATCAATTGTTGTGGAAGTTACACCCTTACCATAAGGGAACCCTTTAGAGTTGCCAATTACTTTCAATTGTGCCGAACTTAATTCACTATGGGGTTTAGCTTGAATACTTGCTACGGCAGTATTATATGGACCGGCACCACTATCACTAATAGTGTTAACACCGATATATTGATATGGATCGGGTGATGATTTTCCACCTAAACTATATGATGATTTACCTTCAGGATCGGGGAAATTATCCGTAGGGTTGAGATTAGCCCCACCAATTCCGAATGCCCCTGTATTCTGTCTAAGTTCACCCGTTTGAGCGTCGCTCCATGAAAAGATTGGTGCAATCATAACCATATTACCCAATGGGGGTTCGGTACCAACACCCCCCGATGTCGGATATGGACATGAAGCCAAACCTTTCATAGTGAATGATTCTAGTCTTTGTGCCCCCGGCTCTTGATAGGAAACATAGATATCAAAATCGGGTTCATATGCAACATTAGAAGTACCTCTTGTACCAAACTGTACTTTTTGCTGTGCGGGGTCAACGGGTGAAGGTGTACCCAAGGTATGATCATGCCCCGGTGTAGGAATTTGATAGTTCCTATCATAGTATGAGAATAGCATACTAATGGGTAAACCACCGGCGGGAATAACTACCGATTCAGTGGTTGCCCTTTGTGAATCAATACTTGCCATTCTAAGATTTAATTGATCACCCTCTTTCATGGTAACAGATTCGGATAATTGACAAGTGTAATCCCCATTACGTGGTTGTCCTTCTTGATCTATATGAACTACATCGGCGTCTCTTTGTGATAATTCTAATATCGTTGTACTTGGTATTGATGCCATTTACTATATACTATATTTAATAAATGCTATTAATACTTATTTTCCAAAAGAAATTAACCCTTTGATTTTTAACCTAGGCTAAATTCAAGTTGTGAATTTATTTAAATAAAAATTTAAAAATTATTTAAAGAAAATAACCCTTTGATTTTTAACCGTGGTTAAATTTCAAGAGGTGATTTCTTTTAAATGATTTTTAATTTTAAATATAAAAAATGATTCGGTTTTAACTTGGGACTTATAGGGACAAGATGGGTACAACATGACAACATCAATATCAAATGAAATTATTAGTTCCCCAAGTCCCCCACCATACAAAGATGGTGTAGAGGAAGTAGATGAAATGGAACTAGAATTTGTACCTACCTATGATCAAGAGCAAGAATTTGATTTCGATTTACTTAATAGGGAAATCGAAGATGAATTACCTACCTACACTACCGAATCTCTACAAGAGTATTTTCACAAGCATTTCTTTTTGTATCAAGGTTATGTATATTTGTGGGCGGGGGAACAAGTAGATACAAACCATGAATTTTTCAAGAAACCTCAAACCATTAAAAAGACTATTAAATGGTTTAGTGAACAAAGAGGTAGAACATGGGATGAAGCTATGAACATCGGTAAAACCATACCCAATCGTACCACACTATCAAAGGACCTAGCTCTTAATATACCCTTGGATATTACCGAATTTCCCAACATCCAACCTATCCTTGATTTTGACTTGGATATGTGTAATGAAGATCCTCGGCAAATGAAATTGTTTCACCAAATGCTTGGTATGAAGCTTAAATATCCAACGGACATTAAAAGACTAAGTGATAAGTTTATTGTGTTTTCCGGTCCCGAAGGTGGGGGCAAGACAGTAGTAATGTCACACAAGTTAAATAAAGTATTTAATCAACAGCCCTATCCGGCTCATATGAAAGACTATGGTAACAAAAAGATTTATAAACATGCCACGGCTCTAAACATTATTATTGATGACGCTTATTCGGCTAAGACAACAGCCGCCCAAACTAACACTGTAAAGGAAATGACATCAAAGCCATTGGTTGGTGGTAATATCAAGAATAGATCAACCACATGGTTTTTTGTGAATGACGACAGTATGCATAACATCCCAATGCAACAAGGTAGACGGTGTCATATATTTAGGACAGGTTCCGAATACAATAGAGATTGGGACAGACAAAAGATAGTAAAGGATACTACAACAAAGTACCGTGATGAATATGTTGCTTACCTACTTAGTACAGTAGAAGGACTTGAAAACCTTAATGGATCTTTCGGGGACTATGAACAACAAGAACTTGTTTCAAATAAACATGTTGTAGAAACAGATCCATCGGATCTACCACCGGCTAGGATTCGGAATTGGTTCAAGCAAGATATGTTGACCAATCCCAAAAAGTATACTAACTTACCTTACAAGTTGCCCAATGCAAAGCAAATAGTTGCCGATACCCAAGAAATGTATGAATCTTCAAACAAGCATGGTATGACATCGGCTGTTACGGGTTTGATCAAGGCTGTAGTTCCGGAACTAAGGAAGAATAACAAGAAAGCACTATATGTTATAGATACTGTGAAACAATTGAAGAGCTTGGCCACATGTTGTAAAATCTTCGGTAATAATTTTGATTCGGTATTTTTCCCCGAACCCGAATCCGAATCCGATGATGAACCCGAACCCGATGATGAAAAGGTTACTATAACAGATGGTATCGATCTTGAAGAAGAAAATGCAATGCTTGAATGGCAACAAGCAAAGCAAGAAGAGATCAAGCAAGATCAAGCAAGACAAGCAAATCAAGAAGTAGAACTACTTAAAATGCAACTTAAAATGCAACAACAGCAAATGGAAATGCAACAACGGCAAATGGAACAGGGCATGGCAATGTTTCAACAAATGCAAGAGCAAATGGCACAAATGCAACAACCTGTAGTACCAAGACCAATAAAAGCATTAATGCCCCCTAAGGCTAAGCAAGAGTCACCTAAGCAAGAGTCACCTAAGCAAGAGGGTATACCAAGAAAGATCAAATTTTCTCTTAAAAAAAAGTAAATAAAAAAGACTGTAATACTAACCTT
>Ga0233412_10001057_pt1 | contig 15072 bp, 8 predicted proteins | sample Na_anoxic_4_MG_FD_180667 | JGI IMG/M metagenome (GOLD analysis project Ga0233412, IMG submission 180667) | Seawater microbial communities from Saanich Inlet, British Columbia, Canada - Na_anoxic_4_MG | ecosystem: Environmental > Aquatic > Marine > Inlet | place: Canada: British Columbia...
AATACCTCAATATTGTCATTCCGGCGAAAGCCGGAATCCAGGTGGGTACTGGATGCCGGATCAAGTCCGGCATGACGGAATTAGACTATCTAATTGCCAGGTTAATATTTGAAATTTCATCATCATATTTAAAAAAAGCGTTAAATTGTTACAAATAATATAAGGAGCGTCGTATTATGAACGCAATTCAAATAATTGGGTTAATCCTGTCAGGCCTGGTAATAGGCATCCCTGTTGGGGTTTTTATCCACAAGAAAATAGTGGAAAGCAAAGCTGATTCCATAGAAAAATACTCAAAAAAGATACTTGCAGAGGCCCAGCAAGAGGCCAGGACAATGAAAAAAGAGGCCTCGCTTCAGGCCAAGGATGCACATTATCAAATGAAAGTTGAATTTGATAAAGAGACCAAAGGAAAACGAGATCAGCTATCAGCCCAGGAAAAACACCTGTTTTACAAAGAGGGAAATTTAGATAAAAGAATTGAACAGTTTGAAAAAAAAGAAGAAAACTTTGCCGACAGAGAAAGGGGCATTACTAAACTTAATAAGGAATTAAGAAGGAAAGAAAGCGAGTATGAACGTCTCATTGAAGATCAGAGAAAGCAGTTGGAAAAATTGGCCGCCATCTCCAGTGAAGAGGCAAAACAACTCCTGATTAAATCTATGGAATTGGAAGCAAAACACGATGCTGCAAAAATGATGCGAATGATTGAAAATGAGACAAGAGCTGAGGCTGACAGGAAAAGTCAGGAAATCATTGCCTTGTCCATAAAAAAATATGCCGGAGATTATGCGGCAGAAAAAACCGTTTCTGTTGTTAACCTTCCAAACGAAGAGATGAAAGGAAGGATCATTGGGAGAGAAGGCAGAAATATACGTGCAATTGAAGCAGCCACAGGTATAGATCTTATTATTGATGATACACCCGAGGCCGTTATTTTATCCGGATTTAACCCGGTAAGGAGAGAAGTTGCAAAGATCTCTTTAGAAAGGTTGATAGATGACGGCAGAATTCACCCTGCCAGAATAGAAGAAGTGGTTGCAAAAGCTAATAAGGAAATTGAAGCAAGTATCAGAGAGGCAGGAGAACAGGCGACATTTGATGTGGGAGTCCATGGGATTAACCAAGAACTTGTTAATCTCATTGGTAGATTAAAATATCGTACGAGTTATGCACAAAATGTCCTGCAGCATTCAATAGAGGTCAGCTTTTTATGTGGTATTATGGCGGCTGAGCTTGGATTAAATGCTAAACATGCCAAGAGAGCCGGACTTCTCCACGACATTGGCAAGGCTGTAGACCATGAAGTTGAAGGGCCTCATGCGGTCATTGGGGCCGATCTCACTAAGAAATACGGCGAATCGATCCAAATAGTTCACGCTGTTCATGCCCATCATGAAGAGATCCAGCCTGAGTCAATTTTGGACATCCTGGTTCAGGCAGCAGACACCTTGTCTGGTGCAAGGCCAGGAGCACGGCAGGAAATGCTTGAGTCCTATATTAAGAGGCTGGAAGAACTCGAAGATATTGCCCTGTCCTTTCGTGGGGTCAATAAATCCTATGCTATTCAGGCAGGTCGGGAGATACGTATTATGGTTGAAGGCAAGGCTGTCAATGATGATCAATCCTTTATCCTTTGCAAGGATATTGCGAATAAGATAGAAAAAGATCTCAGTTATCCAGGCCAGATCAAGGTTACAGTAATTCGTGAAATCAGGGCCGTGGAATATGCCAAGTAATATTGGTTTTATTAGTCTCCCTGACTTTTTCAAACATGATTAGTCTATGTCTCAAGAGAAAAAAACAGTCTACCTTATAGATGGAAGTTTATACCTTCATCGGGCCTACCACGCCATAAGAAACCTCTTCAATTCTAAAGGCTTTCCTACAAATGCCATTTTAGGCTTCACAAAGATGATTCTGAAACTTCTCGCTGACAAAAACCCAAGATATCTTGTCATTACCTTTGATACCAAAGGACCCACCTTCAGGCATAAAATCTATGAAGACTACAAGGCTAACCGCCCTCCAATGCCTGAAGATATGGCCGTACAAATCCCTGTTATAAAATCCATCATAAAGAATCTTAACATAAGACTAATAGAAAAAGAGGGATATGAAGCGGATGATGTCATTGGTACTCTCGCGAGGATCAATAAAGAAAAAGGCTATAATGTTGTTATAGTGAGTGGAGACAAGGATTTCAGACAGGTGATTACGGCCGGAATATCCATGCTGGATACCATGAAGGAAACAATCACCGATTATGCATCATTGAAACAGACATATGGATTCGAGCCGGAAAAATTTATTGATGTTATGGGCCTTTCCGGTGACAGCACTGACAATATTCCCGGTATTCCAGGTGTCGGAGAAAAGACAGCCATTGATCTTATTAAGGATTTTGGATCATTTGAAAATGTCTTTGAAAATGTCGATAAAATAAAGAAGAAAAAGCTGAAACAAAACCTGAAGGAATTCAGACATAATGCCTTCTTAAGCAAAAAACTGGTCACTATAGATAGCTTTGTGCCTCTTGAATATGATGTTGAGCAGCTTAAAGTAGGCACACGCCATACTGAAGAACTGGCAAAAATCTTCAGAGAATGTGAGTTCAAAGGATTGTGGGAGCAATTTGCTTTAAGAGAAGATACCCCAAAAGAATACAGCCTGTGTTTTTCAAAAGATGACTTAAATACCTTAATTGAGCAGATCAAGAAAACAGGCATGGTCTCAATCGATACGGAGACTACCAGCAAGTACCCCCTCCAGGCCAAACTGGTAGGCATTTCGTTTTCCTGTGAGGAACAAAAAGGATATTATTTGCCTCTTGCCCATTCCTATTTAGGTGCCCCGCCCCAGTTAGATATCTCTGAATCTCTCGAAGCCTTACGGGAAATCCTGGAGGATGAACAAATCACCAAGGTTGGTCAGAATATCAAATATGACGCGGAAGTGCTGAAACAATATGGAGTTACAGTCAAGGGAATCCATTTTGATACCATGATTGCTTCATATGTTATTAATCCAAGTCTCAGACAGCATAACCTTGATTATCTTGCACAGTATTATCTAAATCATAAAATGATCAGTTATCAGGAGGTTGTTGGAAAGGGAAAAAATGCGTTAAATTTTTCAGAAATTGAAGTGGAAAAAGCTATGGCATATTCCTGTGAAGATGCAGATATGACCCTTAGATTGATGCGATTTCTCGATGACAAACTGAAATTTTTCAAAAATGAGGAGCTTTTTTATAATCTGGAGATGAAATTATTGCCTGTCCTGATGGACATGGAAATGATCGGCATTAAAATTGACATCAGGTTTTTTGAACAGCTATCTGTCCGATTTGCTAATCGCATGAAAGAGATTAAGGAGGAAATCTTTGATGAGGCGGGCATGGAATTCAATATAAATTCTCCACAACAGTTAGGATATGTGCTTTTTGAGAAACTTCAGCTTCCAGTTCAGAAAAAGACTTCCAAGACCAAGAGATACTCTACAGATGTCAGGGTACTGAAAAAACTTACCGCTTTTCCCAATAAAATCCCCGGATTAGTGTTACGTTACAGGACATTTTCAAAGCTCAAATCCACTTATCTTGACGCCCTGATGAAAATGGCGGAACCCTCCACATATAGAATCCACACCTCATACAACCAAACGGTTACAGCAACAGGAAGACTAAGCAGTAGTTATCCAAACCTGCAAAATATCCCGATTCGCGGAAAGTACGGTCGAGAGATCCGGAAAGGCTTTATTTCGGAAGATGGACATTATCTGGTGTCCGCAGACTACAGTCAAATAGAGCTCAGGATTTTTGCTCACTATTCTGGGGATGAGGCATTTATAACGGCCTTTAAGCAAAATGAAGACATTCATACCCGTACTGCCGCAGAAATCCTGGGGGTGGAAGGACAGGCTGTAACTCCTGATATGAGACGCATTGCTAAGGCTGTCAACTTTGGTATTATCTATGGAATGGGAGCGCGGAAACTTGGAGAGGAATTAGAAATCGATTTTAAGACTGCTAAAAATTATATATCTGTCTATTATGAAAGGTACCAGGGGGTGGCAAGATACAGGCAGGAAACGATTGAAACGGCCCAAAAAAATGGATATGTGTCGACGCTTCTTAACAGGAGACGTTATCTGCCGGACATAAACCATAGTAATCATGTTATTCGCGCCGAGGCAGAACGTATGGCCATTAATACACCCATTCAGGGTACGGCAGCGGATTTAATCAAAATAGCCATGATAAATATCTACCGGAAACTAAACCGGAAAGGCCTCAGGGCCAAGATGCTCCTTCAGGTTCATGATGAACTTGTTTTTGAGATACCGGAAGACGAAATGGATATCGTGGTTCCCATGATCAAGAATGAAATGGAAGGTGTCTACACATTAAGCGTACCACTGAAAGTAGATATCAATATTGGCAGAAACTGGGAAGAGGCCCATTGAGTAGCAGCTTCCAGTGCCATATCACTTGACAGAAAAAGATTAGAAGAGATAGATTTATATTTTGGCGGAAAACCGGAACTAATAGCGAGGGAAAATTGTCTTCAAATTCTGATCGGCTCTATGTTGGTATTGATGCAGGATCCATTAGCCTGAATTGTATTGTCATCAATGATGAAAAGAAAGTTGTCTATGAATCTCCTTACAGCCGACACCTTGGAAAGGTAGAAGAGGAGATCTTGACTCTTATTCAGAGCCTGTATGGAAAATTCGGGGAGGACAGAATTCAGTCTGTGTCCTTTACAGGAAATCACGGGAAAAATTTCAGTAAAAAATCAGGTTCTTTTTTCGAATTCGAGACTATCAGCCAGGTTCTGGGAGCGCTATTTTCAAATCCGGATGTCAAATCAATCATCAGTATGGGAGGGCAAGATACGGCCCTCTTACAGATCAATCACCATGATGATGATTGGGAACTGGAATACTTTAATACAAATGGCCCCTGTGCTTCCGGCACCGGGTCATTTATTGATCAACAGGCCCAGAGACTGGCTACTGCCATATATGCCAAAGAAATGGATACATCACAGGATCTGACTGACAGTATACTATCTGACTTTATCAAACTTGGTTTAAAAAGCCAAAAACCTGCCAATGTAGCGTGCCGATGCACAGTATTTACAAAGTCTGACATGATTCACCTCCAGAACAAAGGGGAAAAACTTGAGGATATCATTTATGGGCTGCACGTTGGAAACGCAAGAAACTACATTAGCACCATTGTCTCTAATCGTATACTTAATGAGCCTGTTATTTTTATCGGTGGGCTATCATTGAACGATCTCCAGGTGAAGGCCTTCAAAAGCTATTTTCCAGGATTAATTGTGCCTCCTTATAATACATCCACAGGCGCCTTGGGGGTTGCATTGCAGGCACTTGAATCGAGAAGAAAAAACCATTTAAGTCTAAAGAGTTTAAGATCCACAATATCAAACTTTGATATTGCGATTCCAACAGCCCCAAGATTGGAATTAAAAAAAACAGCTTTTTCAGAAACCAACGAGATTCGTAAAAAATCCTTTCACAAGAAGGCCAATGTATATCTCGGTATCGACATAGGATCAACTACCACAAAATATGCCCTCATCAATGAAGACCGTGAAATTATTCATAAGGACTATGTCCCCACTCAGGGTAAGCCCATAGAAGTTACCCAAAGTCTCTTAAGATGTATTCGTGATAATATGGGAAATAACATTAATATTTCAGGCACCTCTACCACTGGTTCAGGCCGCAACGTGGTGGGGGATTTCCTCAATGTTGACCTGATCATCGATGAAATAACTGCCCATGCAAAAGGTGCAGTAGAGATAGACCCTGATGTAGATACCATATTTGAAATAGGGGGGCAGGATTCGAAATATATCTATATTTCCAACACCTATCCCCTCGATTTTGACATGAACAAAGTGTGTGCTGCCGGCACAGGCAGCTTTTTACATGAACTTGCAAATAAATATGGAATCAGTATTGTGGAGGAATTTCAAGAAATTGCCCTCTCGTCTTCTATGCCTGTAAAACTGGCTGAGAGATGCACTGTATTTATGGAATCAGATCTTGTGTCCTATCACCAAAAAGGGGCGGAAAAAAATGATCTGATAGCTGGATTGTGTTATTCCATCGTCCACAATTATCTGAACCGTGTAGTTGAAAAACGCAAAATTGGAAAAAGGGTCATGTTCCTGGGAGGTCCTTCTTTGAATAAAGGGGTGGTTGCTGCCTTTGAAAATATCCTCGACTGTTCTGTTATTGTCCCCTCACACAGAGAGGTATTAGGTGCATTTGGCGCTGCTATCAGCGTTCAGGAAAAATTTCGTTTGAAGAAAAAGGATAAAAGCACCTTCAGAGGCCTGGAAAGCGCTATTGCTGATGAGATGAAATATGTTGAAAAGGTCTGTCATGCAGATCCTAACTGCCATAATCAATGTAAGCTGAAAATTTATGACTTTGACGGTCGTCATAGTATCTGGGGCGGAGAGTGCGGTCGATATGAATTGATAAAAATCAGAGGACCTAAGAAGAAAAACTACTTTGAATCAAGAAAAAAACTCTGGCAGAGATATATGGAAGGCGTATATCGGGAATTACATGATAAACCCATTATGGAGGTGGATAAAAGACCGACTGTGGGCATGCAAAGTGCGTTTTATGGGCACCAGACCAGTATCTTATGGGCCCATTTTTTTGACAAACTCGGATTCAGGCTTATCCTGACCCCTCTTACCAATGCCCGTATATCCAGGATTGGGATAGAAGCAATGACAGCCGAGACCTGCTATCCGGTCAAGGTATCACATGGCCACATCAAAGAGCTGGTGGGGAAGACGAAGTATCTTTTCATCCCCAGCATTATTAACATGTCCACGCCTGAATCTTCTGAAACCGGATATTATTGTCCCCTGGTCCAGGGCAATTCTTATATGGTCCGAAGTGCCCTTAACATAGATCCGTCATCTATTTTAAGTCCTGTTATCCATCTGAAATATGATCCGGACACACTTGCACTGGAGATCTCAAAGCAAATAAAGTCAAGACTTGGTGTGACCAATGCCGACATAAAAAAGGCCCTCTATCATGCCCTGGACATTCAGAATCAGTTTACTATGGATCTTTATAAAAAAGGCAGTGAGATCCTTAATGATCAAAATCCTGATGAACCGATTGTTATTGTGACCGGGCGCCCTTATAATCTTTATGATGACAGGCTTAATTTAAGGCTTGGTCAGAACCTGGCCAAAATCGGCGTAAGAGCCCTGCCTATGGACTTTATTGATGTATCTTCAGTGGATCTTTCAGATTTTCCTTCCATGTATTGGGGCCTTGGAGCTCAAATCTTAAGGACTGCTAAGACTATTAACGAGCACCCTAATTACTTTGGCCTCCATTTGACAAATTTTAGTTGTGGAGCAGATTCCTTTATTGAACATTTCTACAAACACATTATGGGAGATAAAGCATATCTGATTCTGGAGTTGGACGAACACAGCGCTGTTGCCGGCGTAATGACCAGGCTTGAGGCATATAAAAACGTAATAGAAAATACAATGCAAAAATTTCAGTCAGATTTGAAACCGCACCTGATGATCGCTAATTAGAAAGAGGATATTTTCTGAAGATATGGATTCAGCAAAAATCATAAATTTCCAATCTTTAACCAAAAATGTAGGCAGATTCGATCTTACAAATAAGAGCGTTCTAATTCCCGATATGAGCAGAATTGGGTCGCATCTCATAGCAGCAGCATTTCGGGGATTTGGTATCAATGCAAAGATCATGGATACATGTAAAGGACTTAATCTCGGAAATGAATACACGTCTGGAAAAGAATGCTATCCTTGCCAGATTACTACTGGTGATATCCTCTATTTCCTAATAAATGAAAAGGAGAAGTTGGGCAACGCCTTCAATGCGGAAAACTATGTGTATTTCATGCCTGAAGCGGATGGGCCATGCCGTTTTGGAATGTACAACAAATATCAGCGAATTGTCCTGGATTCCTTTCCTGAAATAAACAGAGTGAAAATCAGTTCTCTAACCACAAAAGATGGATATTCCCTGGCCGGCATAATTGAAAAGGAACAGGCCAGGGGTCTCAGAAAAGCAGCTTATTTTGCTATAGTCGTTGGCGATATACTTGACCGATTGCTTTGGAGAATCAGACCTTATGAGAAAACACCCGGGATGGCCGATAAATTCATAGAAAGGTCAATGCATTTTATGGAAAATTCCTTTGAAACCAATGGGTCTAATCAGGCATTTGATAAAATACTTGATAAACTTAATGAGATTATAAATGAAGGAAAACTAATTATTGACCCTGATATTCCCCCTAAACCTTTGATTGGTATTGTAGGCGAGATTTATCTCAGGACCCATATCCATTCAAATCAGGACTTAATCAGAGTTCTGGAAAAGTATGGTGCTGAAGTTGTAAATGCCTCTATTGCAGAATGGGTGAATTACACTACCTATGATAGATTGAGAGAGGCTAAAACAGGGTTCTGGCTGAACCTGAAACAGCTCCGTCTGGGCCCAATGATAAAAAATCTAAAACAAATCCTCAATTTCAGGGGTGATCTGTTTTATCAAGAAATAAAACAGAAGCAGGTCTATAAGAAAGTTAAATCTCTTATTGATTTGGCCGGGGACCATAAGATGGCACACCTGGAAAAAGTACTTAAAGAAAAGGATTTATTCTGTTTCGATATAGGTACGGAAGCCTGTTTAAGCATTCCCGGGATTGTTGAATACGCCCGGGCCGGATATAATGGTGTGTTGAATGTTTATCCTTTTTCCTGCATGCCCAGTACAATGACTTCAGCCATCATAAAGCCATTTATGAATGAACTCAGAGTTCCATATCTTGATACAACATATGACTCAAGCATCCAGCCAGGGAGAGAAACGGCTATACGTACTTTCATGTACCAGGCGTACCAGCATTTTAAACAACATGGGAGAAGAAGACACTAACTGTCTTTTAATTAAACCACGGGCTATGCCTCGTGGAAGGAAGGATTTATCCGCCACCGGCGGATTAAAGTGGAGGTAAATTATTCAATGGCGACAAGAATGCTTATTAATGCTGTTGAGGCAGAAGAATACAGGGTAGCGATCATTAAAGATGGTCTGTTGGATGGTTTTTCCATCGAAACCTCTACGACCGAGCAAAGAATCGGAAATATTTACAAAGCTGTTATTGAGCGAATAGAACCAAGTCTCCAGGCCTGCTTTGTCAATTTCGGGAGTGACAAAAATGGGTTCTTGCAGGCAAGTGACATTCACCCGGAATACTATTTAGATAACCGGGAGACGGAAAAAGATCAAACTCTACCTCCAATTCAAAAAGTCCTGAAAAAAAGGCAGGAAATCCTTGTTCAGGTTACAAAAGATATGCTGGGACATAAAGGGGCTCAATTAACTACATATCTGTCCATAGCTAGCCGATACCTGGTTTTGATGCCAGGGAGTACGGGCGGTATCTCAAGGAAAATCGAAGATGAGAAAGAACGCCTCAGGCTCAAATCCATCATGAGTCAACTTAAACCTCCGGAAGGAATCGGATATATTGTCAGGACAGCTGCGCTAAAAAAGAACAAAAGGGAGCTTTCGAGAGACCTCAATCGGCTCCTGAGGATATGGAAGGATATCAGGGAAAAGGTAGAAAAGGCACCCCCTCTTTCCCTTATTCATAAGGAACAGGATATTTGCCTTCGGACCCTTAGAGATTATTTTACAAGTGAAATCAGTGATGTACTTGTTGATGACAAGGAGAACTTCGCTAAAGTAAAAGACTATATGAAAATCATTTCTCCGAGACATCGGAGGAGGGTTAAACTCTATAAGGGCAAACATCCTATTTTTGCGAAATATGAAATCGAAGGACAGATAGAAACAATATACAACAATAAAGTGTCTTTAAAATCAGGAGGTTCCATAGTAATTGATCCAACCGAGGCCTTGATAGCCATCGATGTAAACTCCGGCCGCGGAAGAATCGGAAACAACGTCGAAAACACCGCCTTCAAAACAAATTTAGAAGCTGCATCGGAAATAGTACGGCAGCTTCGCTTAAGAGATATGGGTGGTCTTGCGGTTATTGATTTTATTGACATGAAAGACAAAAAACATATAAGAGAAATAGAGAAATTAATGCGTGAAGAAACCAAAAAGGACCGTGCTAAAATAGATATATCCAACATATCAAAATTTGGTATTCTCGAACTCTCACGACAGCGATTACGCCCTTCTATAGAGTCCAAAAGCTACCAGACCTGCCATTACTGTCAAGGACGGGGCCTTATTCCATCTGTAGAATCAGCTTCAGTGTCTATCTTACGTCAAATTTGGATGGGTCTCTCAAGAAAAGAGGTCACGCAAGTGAAAGGGATGTTACCTTTGGATGTAGCTACCTACCTTCAGAATAAAAAAAGGAAAGAGCTCAACCAGCTTGAATTACGATATGGGACAGACATTATCCTGCAGGGTGATTCTTCTATTCCCCCTGGAAATGGACAATTAGAATTCTTAAAGGAGGGTGATAACTGAAAAACCGTATAACCTCAATTCTACCCCACATATTTATCTTCAATATTACGGCTGACAGCCTCTGCTGCTTCCTTTGTCATTTCTATCAATGCCTTCATCTTATCACTGTTCAGGCTTGTCCTGAACCCCACAACCCAGAGAGCTGACATCAAATGTCTATCTCCCTTAATTGGTGAAACTACAGCCCGGACTCCAAGAATATACTCCTCATGATCAGTAGCATACCCTTTTCCCCTCACGCGCCTTATCTCATGAAGATACTTCTCCGGATCTATAATAGTATTTTCCGTATATCTCGTAAGCCCTTTTTCCCTGATTATTTCTTTGGCATTTTCCTCCTCCATAAATGCCAGAAATACCTTTCCAGTTGCACCTGCCAGGATAGGAATAGTTGTGCCTATCGGGGAAGTAATCTTGAGATCTCGCTTTGATTCAACTATATCCAGTATTGTCACACGATCACCGTTTAAGACACCAAAAAAAACCGATTCCTGTGCCCTTTCCATCAGGTCTTCCATAATGGGCCTCGCCATGTCTTTCAGATCAATCTGAGAGTAGGCCAATCTGCCCAATTCAAACAGAGTGAGGCCCAATGTATACCTTTTTGTCAAAGGATCCCTTATGATGGCCCCAAGATCTTCTAAGGTCAAAGTTATACCGTGGACCGTGCTTTTGGCCATCTTACTATCTCTTGCTATTTTATTTACGCCCGCCCCTTTCTGAGATAAAGAGATAACCTTTAAAACCTCAAAGGCCTTCCTGACGGAAGGGGCCATATATTTCTTTCCCATTGTTCACCATATTGAACTTTATCCAGACACTATAAATTTGTACCTCCTGCTGTCAATAACAATTTATGGCTATGCTGTTTTTATCTCGGTTGTGATAAATTAAAAAATATTCACTTGAAATAAAATGTGAATATGATATAGTTCTTTTCATTTGCTGTTCATAATAATGAACCTTAATGTTGGAAAAGTTGAGGAGAATTTTACCTGGGGTGAGCCTGTGAACTCCTACCTGTTTTTAAGGGGAGTGTACTATTAAATGGATTTTGATTCCTTTGTAGAAGGTCCCTTCTTGTGGATTGTCTTTCTAATGTTTATTGCTGTAGTAACTGTTAGGTTTGCCTTCTTTTTCGCTGCAATAATCCGGAGTGCTCAAGATAAGGATCTCAGGTGGTGGTATAATTTCACAATATTCGGGCGTTTTTTTATTCCTTTTCACAAGGCAATTTTCGGAAAACCTTTTTACACAATACTGCGCTATCTCTTCCACATATGCCTTATTGTCGTTCCAATATGGTTCGTCGGTCATATCTCCCTGTGGGAAGAATCCAGGTTTGAATGGACCTGGTCCTCACTGCCGAGTGAATGGATTGACTGGATGACAATTCTCGTTATAGGCCTTGCATTCTATTTTTTGGTCAGACGAATCATATCAAAAGACCTTCGTACTAATTCCTCTATTATCGACTACTGTGTAATTATAGTAACCGCTTTGCCTTTTTTGACTGGATATTTTTTGACACACGCTACTCTCGATTCCATTGCTTTTTTCTCAGACAACATGTGGAATATCCACATATTGAGTGGCGGGGTCATGATACTCATGGCTGTCTTTCTTTTCTGCAGAACCCGAATAAATACTCAAAAATGCACGGGTTGTGCTGCGTGTGAAATAAGTTGTCCAACAGGCACACTCGAATCAAGGGATGAAACGAAACAGAGAATCTTTACATATTCCCATTATCAGTGTATTTGTTGCGGGGCATGTGTAAATACATGCCCTGAACAAGCTGCGGAATTGAGACATGACATAAGTCTCAGAAAACTTTTCCGGATAATTTCCAGGTATGAGATAAGATCAGTTGAACTTGCGGTATGCGAAAAGTGCAATGAACTTTTTGCGCCTGCTCCCCAGTTAGATAAAATCGGGCAGACCTTTACTCACGAATATCTGCGTTTTTGTCCCCGTTGCCGAAAGGTCAATATTGGAGACCTGTTGCACCAGATGTCTCCCTGGCACAGAAATAGGGTTCAAAAAAAATAATGAGTACTCTGACCTATAAAAAGAAAAAGGCTGTGATTGGGCAAATCAAAGAATACGCTTTATTTTTCCGATAGATTTCCCGGCCCTTAGGGTTCGCGCAAAAATAAGTTCCCAGAATTGGCGCCCAGATTTAGGTTAGATTTGGCTGCGCCGATTGAGCAAAACCACAGAAATAGTTGTACTATTTCGAGGATTTTGCGATTGAGGCGCGGCCAAAGATGACCTGAAGATGGGATGCGAAAATGTGAAGTTATTTTTGAGCGAGCCCTTAGGCCTTCTGTCGCAGTCGGGGTGGAAGGATAAGCACCTTTCGTAAGCCTTCCTTTAACGAAATCGCTTCTTCCGGGCAGAAACGGGCGCAAATTCCGCAGCCGAAGCAAGAGCTTTCTTCACGTTCTGCCTTTCCCTCGTCATTCAGTTGTATTGCATCGGTAGGGCATCTCTCCACACAGATTCCGCAACCCGTACAGTAATCATGATCTATCACGGATAAAAAATAAGTAGAATTGTTTAAGGGAAATGCGCCCTCGCGCCATAGCCTTAACGTGTCACAGCAGTCCTTGCAGCAATTACAGATGCTTGTTTCCGGGCGTGACACATTTGAGCCTGGATGAAATGCCTTGTGAATCAGACCGGCCTCCTCTGCTTCCTGCATTATCGTTCGAGCTTCCTGTTTCGAGACAGCCCGGGCAAATCCCTGGGCAACGGTATGACGGGCGGATTTCCCGAAAGTGAAGCAGTTTATCACCGGTGCATCAGAAACACAGGGTTCTCCGAGGATTTGACGGCGCTGGCGACAGAAACAATGGCCCACGGCGATCTCGTCGAACTTGTCGATAATTTCCTCCACTGACTGGCTCGGCAGGATAAATTCTTCCGGCATCTCTATGTCCCTTTCAAGGGGAATGACTCTAACGGCATTGCCATCTTCCGTGGTCCGAGCGGGGACCGTCCGGTCTACCGGGGGAGCCTGTTTCAGCATAGGGATGAGCTTATCATAATTCTCCTGGACCTGGTCCCTGACGTCGTCTATGAGTTTTTGGAACAATTCGGCAAACTGTTTTTCTTCCTCGTCCCATTTCAGTTCACCCATAAACTTATATTCCATCAATCCAACAGTCATGAGGGGGAGCAGACGATAGATCATGACTCCGGCAGAATTTGGCTGTTTAAATATCAGCCCTTTCCCGGCCAGGCTTGTTGCGAGGTATTCAATCTTCTCTTCCGTGAACGCGGTTGAACCTTTCATCTGTTTCATGGTCTGAGAGGCTTTCTCGCGGAATGCATAAATGAAATCGAGTTCATCTTCGTTGTCCCCGACCGCGAGTTTCAGGATTGAAATCGTCGTATCGTTAACCGGGAATGGAACCATGCCCTGCCTGCATATAACGCCTGCAGCCTTTTGATATTTCTGTTGTATTGAAATGTCCGTCATAATGGCCTCCCGTTGTTACTGGATAAAAGGATTAAAAACTCAGGTCTACCCTTGACTTTTGTTAGCTCTCATCAAATAATAACCGTGTCATTTGATCAGGGGTCTATTCTCGAACAACCTCCCACATTATATTACATTAAAAAACCGGACCTGTCTAATATTGTAACAGTAGATCGACAACGACTTTCAGTCGGAATTGAACAGGGCACCGCATTGCGGCATCTTTGACAGGCGGGACAAGCGAAGAGATTGCGGCCTCCGGCCCCGCTTCCAGCCCGTAGGGCTTACAGGCCGGAGGCTAGGGCTTTACAGGCCGGAGGGTAGGGCTTACAGGCCGGAGGGTAGACCCTACGGCTCAGAGAGAAAATGGCCATTGATGGATGGGAACTATTTAGGATTTATTTTCATGCCGGCACTTCAGGGCTTTCGAACCGGGTCGGTGAAAGGAGAAACGCATAATGAGTAAAAAGGTCGTTGCCATCATAAAATACGAAAAACCTTTGGAATCCGTACGAAAGGCCGTTGAGTTTTCCCGCGGTCTGGACCATCTGCCTTACAATGCCAGGGTCTTTATTAAACCCAACATAGTTTTCTGGACGGAGAAAGTCCCGTTTCCCAAATGGGGTGTGATCACCAGTTCCCGTGTTGTGGAGGACATTGTGATCATCCTCAAAGAACACGGGATTGACGACATTACCATCGGGGAGGGTATCGTAGGAGGGGACAAAAACAAGGAAACGGCGGTCCACGCATTTGAAACCCTTGGGTATAATGTCTTGAAAAGGCGTTATGGCGTAAAACCATTAAATATTTTTGATAGGGAATTCAGAGAAATAGACATTGGCGACGGGGACACTCTCAACTTCAACGAGGACATCCTTCAAAGCGACTTCGTAGTAAATATACCAGTCTTGAAGACACACGCACAGGCCGTTGTGACCCTGGGAATAAAAAATCTCAAGGGCATGATCGATATTGAATCCAGAAAGAGATGCCACAATGCCAACCCGGTT
>Ga0233412_10001058_pt1 | contig 15052 bp, 13 predicted proteins | sample Na_anoxic_4_MG_FD_180667 | JGI IMG/M metagenome (GOLD analysis project Ga0233412, IMG submission 180667) | Seawater microbial communities from Saanich Inlet, British Columbia, Canada - Na_anoxic_4_MG | ecosystem: Environmental > Aquatic > Marine > Inlet | place: Canada: British Columbia...
CGGCCCACCGCGTTCTCGTGAATAGTTTTCACCTTTGGATATTTGTCCTAATTGCGATGGAGGACCAGCAAATAATGCCCCATAATAAGTTTTGCTGCCAGTTCTTCCTGTTGGCAGTTCAATTTTGATTGACGGACCATGCATTTTGTCTGAAATCAAACCTGTATCAATTGATCCAACCAAAATATAACTTGATGACGGATACCAACTATTGGAACCATTTGGATCCAACATGTTTGAATAATTTGCTGCTCCAGGATTAACTCCACATGAAACAAACAGATGTCGCATTGAATCGTCAGCCCCACCAAACGATCCACCACCATTAGCGTAATAAGCAGCAGTCCACGTAACTGCTGTGGCACTAGCTCCAGAATATGTTACCTCATCAGACAAAGTAACCGTTCTGGATATGTCGATATTCTCATTTTCTATATGTTTGAAAAAATCATAAGCCATTTCAAACCTCCTACAAATTAAAGTTCTCTGTTAAACAATTCCACTATCCCGGAAATGATAGACCGTGTATCCAGAAAGGCAATTCTTTGTTTCCACCACTTTGCAGTCCTTCAATAGACAATATGAATGATTTTCCATTAGACGGATTGAACGGATATATGACTTCTGGATGTAAAGCTAAAGTTATCGTTGTATATTTGTCAGAGACGGTATGGCTAACAAACATATATCTCATCAAAAAATTTTGTTCTTCGTCAGTTTCAGCATGCCAATCATAACTATACAGCTCATCAAACTGAACTCCCGGTGGCCAATTCGTTGATATGTTGTATGATAAACTACGAACAAGACCAGCATTCCATTCGATGGTAACCCAATCTCCACCATGACCATCAATCATAATGGTTGGTGGATCTGACGGTGGTGGATCAATTGGTGGTGGATCGTCTGGATCAAGAGGATCATCGCCAACATTGCCAGCAACTATGCCGTACTGCAATGTTTTATATTTTATGACAGGAGCATGTTTTCCCGGTTGTGGGACATAGCCTGTATTTAACAAATTGCTGCCAGCAGACGTAATTGCACTATAATTGATATCAGAATCACCAATCCCAAATTTTGTTATATTTGGTGATCCCCAATGTGGTGGAACATCAACACCAGACATCAAACGTCTTCCTGCCGATGTTAATTTTGCTTCAACAACTACGGTTGAACTAGACGATACAAATCCCATTTCTTCTCTCCTAACTAAGAATCTTAGAAATCAAGTTCCATTTTGATGGTCAAGAATTTTTCTGAATTCTTTTCAATTGGCGTTGTCAATTTCCCAATCATCAACAACTCATAATCATCATTGTATAGTCCACAAGATGTAATGTAAGTTGACCCACCAGAATATGTGGGGTTCATGGTGTTGTTAAACTCACTATTGGCTGCAGTACAGAATGCAACAAATCTATGAGCATGACTTGTGTACGCTCCACTCATAGTTGCAAAACCAACTGATTCACCACCAATAGTAAAGTCAGTTGTTCCACTCTGTGCTAAATCCAACTCGTAAGTAGTTCCAGCAGAATAACTATTTCCACCATCGCCAGTATACGTTATAAATAGGTTGCTGGTTGCAGTTAAAATTTGACCAGTTGTAGATCCCGGAGAAATATCATATGATTTTGCAATTTTCCAACTACCATCAACTGGCTTACTGGATGTTGTCGATCCAGTTGCCACCATAATATCGAGATATTGAGCGGTATAGCCAGCACCACTATATCCAATCGGCGTTTCAGAATCGATAGCATACCAAGGATGCGACGGCATCGTAAGCTGCATACTATATGATTTTGTTGGATCTGTGTTCAGAATTGGACCCTGAATATATCTGCAATGTAGAGTTTGTTGTGATCCATTATAAGCTGATGCAGTTCCATCACGCAATCTATATGTGACGTAATATGCATGTCCAGTACCAACCCATCCACTATATCCTTCATGATGTTCAGTCAAAAATATTTGAGGTTCGGGAAGAGTATAGCTTCTGTTTGAGCTATAAGTCAAGGAAGCACACAATTCTTGATCAGTAATAACAGCCATTTTTAGCGAATGATAAATTCTTCCAACTTCGTCATATGTTGAATTTGGTCCAGTTCTTAGTTTTCTATATGGAAATTCAGATTTAACATCTTTTTCTGTGTTATCTCCAATATCAAACAATTTCAAGCCAATTGCTCTATTTCCATTTGATGCTCTATGCGACATATTTCCATGCCACATAATATGTGGAATATGCATGTAGAATGTGCTTGGATATATTGATTCTGCCAAATTCATATTTCCATAATTCGGAACAAAGAAGACCATTGAATTTTCTGTGTCGGACGTATCAGTGTCCAACATACTCATAGATCCAATTTTTCCCTTACAATTATTGCCAATATATTGATTGTTTGCTGTTGTTTCCCAATATCCATCAAGTATGTTGTGTTGTTCTATATGTTTATGTCCATGACCATTAACAAATATTGTCCCATATATTGCCGATGGTTTTACCGCATGATTGGTAAAATCTGGAAGATTACGATCAAAAGTCCACAAACCACTATTCGAAGTCCCATCAGCACCAGCAATAATTTTATAGAATGTCATATTATATCCAGAATCATTAGAATCAATCATATTGGCATATGTAATTTGTCCTCCAAAATTATGTATGACTCCAATATAATCTCCAATATCAACATCAGCACCAGAAGGACCATAGCAATATGCTTTATTGGTTCCAGAAAGTTCGGTTGTAAGCAAGCACGAAGACCAGCCATCAGCAGTAGCAGCAAGATTGCCACTTGATTGAAGAGGATATGATGTCGCAAATGACGTACCAGAATATGTTCTATTTTCAATCGCAACATATCCACTGTCTGCATCAAATCTTTTAAATGTGTGCAGTGACTGTTGCTGTGTTCTTTCAGTTTCAGTTTCTGTTTGAATAGTTGTTGGCTGATTAACAATTGCAGTTTTCGAAATCGGACTAATTAATGGTTTGTTGTCCGAATTATTCAAATTCAATACTATATTATATCTTCCAAAAGAATTATAGGTTTTGACTGGATTTGTTTCTATTGATGTGGTTCCATCACCAAAATCCCAAAAATAAGAAAAATCAACTTCACCATCAACATCGAAAGTAATATTCGGAGTGATTTGAACTGTAAGTGGAGCATATCCAACTTCTGGAGATATAGAAAACCTTGCACTAGTTATCATTATTCACTCCCAAAATCTATTGCAATTAGTTTGTAGGCTCCGGTGGTTTGTCCTTCTACTTTTAGAGTAGTTGAACCCGTTTTTCTTTTGGCAGTAATGGTCAAAACCTTTGATTGATTTGATGTGCCAAATTTCATAAATCTATCTTCCATCGGTCCCAAATTTGTCCAGCGATAGGCTTCATCATAAACATCAGTTGCTGGTGACCATAATGAATATGCACTAATGTCTTTTGATCCATTCAATGGAATGCTAACTTCATCTGATGAAATAATCACTTGAGGAGTACCAGTTGGAACAACACCAGAAACATATAGCTTATTTTTTATTGGCTGATCAGCATATAATGCTCCAAGAATGTTTGTTTGTGTACGAGCAGTATATCCTGTTTCTTCTCCAGCATCATTCAATGGAATCAAATAATTCATTTCTGTATCACCAAAAGCAAATTGTGTTATTTTAAAATCTTCTCCAGATGCCAATAACTCTCTACCCTTTGCTGTCAGTTTTATATCAACAACAGTTGTGCTTGCAGATTTGGATAAAAACGGCATTGTCAAACTCTCCCTTGTAAACTTCTTCTCTATTAAATAGCATTGCAAACATTATGTGGACGCAGGAGTTGCACCACCCTTACCAGACGGAGCAGCAGTAATCTCACCCTGTTCAACTCCAGACTCCCCACCACCAGTTAAAAAACACTTTGGGCCAGTCGCAACATAAGCATATGTCTCATATCCAAACATGTTGATTTTGCCTCTCATATTTTTAATTCTCCACCAATACCATTCTCCAGCTTCCAATGTGGCTTGTGTAGTATGATAATAGGAAGCGTTTCCTTTTGTTCTTTCGGGAAGATAATAAGTAGATGTTAAAACAGAAGGATTACCAGTAACAAATGTTTGTGTCGCATCTACGGCAGAAACCATAGTTGCTCCACCAGTAAAATTAGCTTCAGTTTTATAAAATTCTATGTCTATTCTGTCTGCATCTCCAGTTCCGTTCCACTTATATAGTACAGTGTTTGAAGCAGCAGACAAGGACAAATCAACAACATTGTGGTCTGGATTATCAACCAAAAATGGCTGTTTTGGCTCCTTGATAAACATAAAATATCTTCCATAGTATTTTGAATTATATGCGCCAAAATAATCCCAATCTTGAGCAACACATTCAACAGTTCCACTTATATAATCAGAAATGAGATTTAAACCAAGTCCAGTGTATTGTTGTTCTGCTCTCCACCTATAACAATATTCATTTTTGTCAACCAATATTTCTTGATTATATGTGCTATCAAATCCTCCAATAGTTATGTTTCCGCTATATACGGACCAATCAAATGAACCATCATCACTACTAATATTTGTTATGTCACTATTGTTGCTTATTATGATCGTTTGTATGGGATTGACCCAATTAAAATCGTTTGGAACTATGCTTATGTGATTGTCTTCACCTTTCACACCAAATATTGGATATGTGTCAACATATTTTCTTTCTCTATTAACAGCAATAACATCGACAGTATCGTGAATTGTGCTAGAACTATATTCCAACACGACATTATTACTAAAATCTTTAACATCGTCAAAATAATAGCGACCAATTCCATTCCCCATATTCTCAATATGATTGTTAAATTCATATTCTACGCTGGATATGGAAAATTTTTCTTCATCAGACAATCTTCTAAACAATTCTACTCTAGCAACTCCAGTTCCAGCACCACCAACAACCGTAAAATTGAATCCAGTAAATACTAAATCGATTTTTTGGTCCAAACTCGTAATAATAGATCCTGCACTATAACTAATAACGTCATCAACACCAATATTAGAACCAATAGGACGCATGGTTGGCGCAATAAAAGTATCCATCGCCAATATTTTTGTCAAACTGGCAACTTCGGCTGGATAACTAATAAATGATTCGGTATCAGTTGTCGCTGTTGTTGGATCGTACATGATCCCAGTCATAATAGTGCTTATTTTTGATTCGGCAGAATATTGGCTGTCTATTTCAACATTGCCTTCAGTTTGACCACTTGCATTGATTGTTATAACGTCAGTGAACTGATAGTTGGCATTTGTATTCTTAACAGCACTTAATGTTTGGCCAGTAAACTCAATTTCTGGATGCGGAGGAAGATCTACTTGTTTAGAAGGATTCAATTTATATTTTGGAAGTTTGTAGATTAAGTTTCTATAAACAATACCAACACCACGCATATATACAGAAACTGGCAAAAATTGTTGTGCAATCCAAATATAGGAGTGTTCAACAAAATCAATATATGGTCCTAATTTGTCATAAGTTAGTGGATTATTGTCCCCAACCAAATAAGCATCATAAATATTTGATAGTGTGTCATATGAACTCAGTTCAAGTCTGCCATAGCTTGGAATCAATTTGTTTAAAACAAAATTCTCCCAATCATCTATTGCCAAGCCAGTTCCAGACAAAGTTATACCATTGATTGGACCAAGAAGACTGTCTGCCCACTCCCACAAATCATGTTCAATTGCATCTGATGGGAATATCCCAACCTCAACAACTCTAGAGTTTTTAATACTTGCTGCTTCATCATTAGTATAACCAGAAGTTGATCCAGAACCAACATATAAAACTTTATTGTTGTCACGCCTTAATTGCCATCCATCTTCACTTATGTCATGTGCTAATTCATCTGGAATTTCAATATACTCAACCAGCGATGCCAAATCGTCTGGAAGATTATAAAGATTAAACAGGAAATCAAATGCATGGCGTGTTCCCTTTTTCTTATAAATCCAAGCAATGTTTGCAAGAATTCTACGCCATTTTTCAAAATTAAGTTCTTTCGCGGATATTTTTCTGCTTGATCCAGAATAATAAACTTCGTGAGAATTGAAGATATAACTATCGTAGGAACTAGTGTTTACATCATTGTATAGAGATAAACTCCACTGACGAGCAAGATAGTCAATAACATCAACAGGAACATGATCGTAGTCCTCAAAATCAATTGTGTGTGCATGCCCAATATGATCTGCATATAACTTAATTTCGTCATACTGTGAAGAATATGTTGAAATTAAGTTGTATAAAATATCGTCAACATCATATTGTTTGTATGCTCTAGGAACATAATTTCTCCACAACACATCTGTGTGTCTGGTGTCTGCAGTTGCTAATCTGTTTTTTTCAGACTCAACAAAACTATCGTATTCAGCACCCTCAATTTTTAGATTTATGCCATCATCGTGTCTAGGCCAAGCATTAACGGTTCTATATTCATCAACAAGATCTATTTCGTATTGGCCCAATTTTGATATGAAATTTTGAACTGCAGACGAAGATGGGAAGACATAAAATTTGAATGGTGGATTGTGTGTATGTGCAGACCACGAATCATCAGAAACATACAATGCATATGTCGAAGTTGTTAATAGTTCGTGGTTTGATAGCGTTTCATTTGTTCCAGTCGATCCTGTAGAAATAGAATATTCTGTTAAATCATATTTTCCATTTCCAGTTGTCTGAAATGAATGAAGTTTGGGATTGTAGGTAGAAGACATTGATCCTTCTATTCTAGCCCCACCACTATACATTGCAAAACTAGCTTTTCCAGACATTCCAAACGGGAATTCATTGACAATGTTGGTTATGGATTGGTCAACATATGATCGAACATTAGAAAAATACAAAAATAATTTTGCATCATTCGTATTTACTGGCAAAATTATCGATTCAAATTGATTTATTGTCTGATTGTCTGTAGTTATTGCAGATTGTTCGTATAATTCTTCTAATGACCAAGCGTGATCTGAATTGGTTCCACCACCGTTCAAATAGATGTTGTTGTAGTTACTGTTTTGTTCTGCATAATAATCAATTGCTCCAGATGCACAAGAATTCGAATCATCTGGAACAACATTGCCGCTGAAATTATCAAACAAACTTTTCATCGTGGATCTCTCACAAAGAGTTCGTCGCCATCATCATTTGTCCTCACATAAGTAGAAAATCTCCTGTAAATATTTCCGTCTGCATCATATATGGTGCATTCACCAGTAGTTTTGTTTTTTACAAATTTTCCAAAATCTGCATTGGCTATCTCGTCAACACCATATCTAACAGCTTCAACACTAATAAATACATCGTCAAATACATTTCTAGTTAATACGACTTGTGCGTTTTCAAAATTTGACATTTGATCAAAACCAAACGCAACATGCAAAAATGCTCCATTTTTTTCAATTTTGCTAGAAACTACATATCCATTAATTCTTCTACCGTTTGACATCTGTATGTCTATTTTATATCCGCTCAAACCATTATTGACTGCAAGACCATTAAGAACATCGTCTTGTTTTAACTGAATCAATTTATTAAAATTGTTAATCGAATCAACCATTTGATCAACAAAACCAACATGTCCTTTTGCAGATATTGATATTGAGTTATTTCCATATTCAAGCATGGAATCTGGAACAGTTATGTTGTATACATTGTTTCCAACATTTGTAAATTGAGAATTGCTAAGTTCTACAAGTTCAGAAGACCCAACCATGATAGAAATATCACTATTGCCAACATTATAGGCATTGTGCCTACTAATTATTGGTGTGGTAGTAATTGCACGAAGATCAACATTAAAATTAGACATGTGCTTTTCAATCTTTGATTCCAAATATAAAACCGAATTTGACATCATAAACCACTGATCAACAAATGAATTTTCTATAAATGATCTGATAAATCTATCATTTTGAAATAAAGCATCAAATTTATATGGTTTCTTAAACTCTCCATCTCCATAATTTCCCTCTTCTACAGCACTATAGTATTCTTCTATTTGTCTTCCCCAAGAAGATGGAGTGTAGTTAGTGTTTGGTCGTCTTCCATACCACACTCCGGGAAACATTGGATTTCCTCCTGCCGAATGATAGACAGAAAAATATCCATTGTCATTATCTGGATTGTATATAGTTTCATTGTTTGTATACCACAAACTCTCGTCTAACTCAAAATCTTCTGCAATTATGAATGTGAAATTGTCGGCCTCACCACTAATTATTGCTCTGTTTGTGGTGTCACTATAATCAAGCAGATGATTTCCTGTTCTGGATACCCATCCAGACTTTCTATATAAGCCAACAGCAAATATGTTATATTGGCGACCACCAGACATGTCGACATTTGAAATTTCTATTCTATCAGAGCCTTCGGGAGACTTGCCCATACCACTAATATTGTTGTCGTCGACACCAACCAAAAACACAACATAATTGGCAGATTGTGGAACTCTTAAGTAGACAGTCCTAGAAATATCTGCTTCTTGATCAGATTCAGACAAAAATTCTGTTGGAACTACAAATGATTCTTTTGTATTGTATAGCGGAAACGAAAACGTATGTGATCCTTCTCCAAGAGCAATTTGCTTGTACATAATCCCTCCTTAACTAATTTCAAAATTAAATACGTCATCATAATCAATATTGCTGACATTTCCATTGTCTTTAAATTTTATTGTATAATTTGTTCCGGTATAAAACCAACTTGTATTAAAATGCACAAAATTCAAACCATTTGTTTTTGAAACTTTAGACCAATCAATCATGGTATAGTCATTTGGGCCATTTACAACCTTGTAATATAAGTTGTCTAGTGTTGTTGTTGCAGTAGAAAATTGTTGTCTAATTCTCAACCACATGAATATGTCATCACCAATTTCATATTGTGTTTTCATTTGTGGGATATTTATGTCGTATCGATTTGGAATAGATGAAATGCTACCACCGATATTAAAAGTTGCAGAGGAAACTACAAACTCGTTTATGAACTCTGCTCTAATTCCATTATTGACTTGTTCAACAGTCCAATGATCGTACAATGTGATTCCAGTTTCAATTCCAGTTGGTTTAAAATCAACACCATAAATTCCAGAATTAATACCAGATATCGACAATTGTGTTGTTGATGAAATAACTTGTCCGTTACCACTCTTAACAGCACAACTAACAGCACTATATACATCTTGCAGATTGCTACCAATCTGAGTATAAAGATAAAGTGTGTTAGTAATTCCAGAAATCATATGTGATCTATCATCGTCAACAAAATCGTCATATTCAATTTCTATATACGGCTTATATATAGTGTGAGTATGTCTAGTATAGAATTGTTTCGTCCATGCAGATGTTGATGTTGAACTACTAAATGTCATTTCGGTATTGCCAGAATATTTCACCAAAAATCCGTGAAATGGACTAACAGATCCAGTCAATCCAGACATAACATAATCAGTTACATCAATCTCAACATTTTCATTTCCTATGCCAAATGTAACTGCAGTGTAGTAATATCCTTCGTCATAAGAACCGCCAGACCAATTTAAACCATCAGTTGATTTAATCCAATTAGCATTGTCGTCTTGCAAAACAGAACCATAATAAGCTCTTAAAAAATCATAGCCAGCACCCTCATGCCAATCTTGATCAACACCAGCAATTTCTAGCGAAAAATTTTTCGGAGATCTGTGAGTTGGAGATCCTACTGGAGAACAATCTGTGAGAACTAACTTATACGACAAAACTGTAGCAGAATTAATGATGCCATCAGAAAACACCTGATTTATTTCATCCATATCAAAATCAATTAAAAGTCTCGATCTTCCATATTTTCCATACCACAACTCAGACACTGGATTTAAACCAGTATTTCGGCTTTGATATTTAGACATTATTGTTGTGTTTTTGTCTGGATAAATTCTATAGCGTCCCATTAGACAACTCTCCCTATTATGTCATGGTTTGGATAGCGAATCTCAAATATCGATGTTGGAGTTCCATATATTATGTTGTTTTGTGGAACAATTGTGTTTCCATTTAAAAATGTTGAATCTATTTTATCGTTACTATATGTGTAGTTGTCAGACGATCCATATAAGTTGCTAAAAACAATATTTGATACAGACAAAACTCCAGGAATATCATGCAATATGTCGATAATCTTAGAAATATAAATCGCTTGATTCATATCCCAATTTTTGATGTTGAAATGCTCTTTTATGGAAAGTATGCATTGTGCTATTATTTCTTTTTTGTTATATGCTCCATCAATCATAACAGTAAAATCAATGGCAATATTGATAACATTTCCGTTCTTTATTTCTATGAAGTCTCCAACTTGCCTATAATGTGATAAATATTCTGCCAAATTATTCAATATCAAATCATTGGTTCCACCAATAGAAACCTTATTTTGATAATCCAAAGCCAAAACATATAAAAATGTCTTGTTGAAAGAAATAGAATCATTTGCTGGATGAACTCTAAAAATAGAGCCAAATTTGGCTGGCATTGACAATGCTTTTACTTTATAGTCGTCTAAAGTAACACATCTGTCTTGAGATGAATACCATGCAGTTGCATTGTGTCTAATTTCATCTATGGTTTCGTGTTCTGCTCCACCAATGGCTGGAATTGTGTTTGTTGTTGCCAACGAAGATAAAACAGAATTAACAGACAATGAATTTAAAGTAGAAATGTCAGTGTTTACTGTCTTTTCTTCAATAACCACTATGGATTTTGATGGAACATTGCTGATAATTCCACCACCAATTCTATATTTAAAATGTAATTTCTGTCCAGGATTTGGTATGACTCCCATGGCAGAATTGTCTAAAAATTTAGACAACGTTAAATCAATATTTCCGTCCAACCAGCTTTGATACATATCGAAATTTTGTGTTCCAGACCCAAATGTAAATTTCAAACGATTATCTTTGTCATATTCTGTCATAAAACGCTTGCTAACAGTTTTCCAGTTTCCTCTCTTTACAACGGCAGCATCAGCAGGATCTGTACCAATGAATTTTTTGTCATATACTAAAGCGTCGACTTCATACCAATTATCGTCGTCGGTCAGCCAATCAGAATTTGCAGGATCATCTAATGCGTTGTTTATCACTCTGACAACTTCAAGAACATCATCTCTGTCTATTTTATAAGTCCAAAATTGGACTGCATCACTATTTTGTACGGTGTAGGTGTCAACGATGGTTTCGCCAGCAACAGCAGTGACTGATTTAGTTATTTTATATCCTGTAACACTATTGTTGTCATCAAATATTGGATTTATGGTTCTGTTTTTGTTTCCATTGACATCATATTCTGACGCAAAATCAACAATTTCCGGAATTTCAAAATAAACTGGTGTTGAAGTGTCTGTTTTTAATTTCATCCAAGAATCGAATGCAAATAAATAGTCAGAATCGTAAGTTGATCCATCAAGAGGAACATCAATTGACAATTCAACTATAGTTATTGAAGATCGTTTTCCTCTTGGTTTATATCCAAGATTTTTTGCAATCTTTAAAATCGATTCGCGTTTTTGAGCAGTATCAATAAACAATTCATTGTATGTTTTTTCTATGTGGAAATTTAACATGTCGCCAACATACGCGTGTATTTCAAGCAAAGACATTCCAACGGATGCCTCAGCAAAATCAGAATAAACGTCAGGATAATATCTTTTTAGATAATTTGTTAATTCTTCCTTTATGGAATCAAAATCTTTGTTGTAGTAGTTTATTTGTGGTCTATTAGCCATTTTAACCAACCTCCAATTTTATCTCTTCAATGTCTTCTGGTGTTTCATTCAAAGAAAATGATACAATTAAGTAAAAAGAATTGTGAGATGATTCATCTTGATTCATGACAATATTGTGTATTGTTAATTCTGGTAGCCAAATTTCCACCAAACCCTTAATGTCAGACTCCAAAAATTTCATGGTGTCATTGTCTATGTTTTCAAAAAAATAATCGTATATTGGAGATCCAAGATCTGGCTGCATGGCTCGTTCGCCACGTTTTGTCATTAATAAAGAATATAAATTTGATTTGTACATATCAATTGTTTTATAATTCATCGCAAATACGCCAGAACCAGTTGCTAGTGCAAACGGAAATTTAATACTTAGTGAATTGTGTGTGCTTCCAGTTGGCATTAATTTGTTTTTACTCTCTTAGAAAGAATTGTTTCAATCAGACTATTCGATCTTCTTTTCATTTCTGGTATAAAATCTGGAATTGGTGGACCATTTGGAGGATGCTTGTGTGTATTAATAATGTCCATCATATACCTCAATGTTTCAACCAATTCTTCTCCATAAACAACAGAATGATCTGAATTGCTTCCTTCATCACTTCTTAAATAAATAAAATTAGAACCAATTTCTATGTTTCTTGAATTTTCAGTATCATCAATATCAATAAAACTTTCTCCAGCATTCAATAATATGTTTGGGTTTTCATTGTCGTCGTCGACAGACAACTTTAATTTCAATTTGCCTTTTCCGTGAATGACAATATCATTTTTATGACTAAATTCAGCATAATCTTTTCCAACTGGACCAATCCACAATCTTGAATATCCCGGTATCATAGTGTTTGATGATAATATATGAACAACATCGCCAATATTTGGTCTAACCCAAATGTGAGGAGACAATAATGGTCTACAAAAAGGCAAATTATCATCTGGCAAAATATCATCGATGTTTGGAATTCTTACTGTTATTGATCCTGTAGTATCTAATTCATCAATTTTAACAACTTTTCCCTGATATATTATGTCTCCACTAGATGAACTTCTTCCGGATTTATCTCTCAATAATCCTCTTAATGTCATGTGATAGATCCTGTTCCAGTTCCAGTATGCGAACTAGCAGAACCAGCAGTTGTAACTGTGGTGGAAACAATAGCACTGGATCTTATTTCATTTATTATTGCGCTAACTATAATTTTGACAAGATTTGCTGTGTGTGATGGACTTCCATTTACACGAGAATCTATCCCTATTCCATCAAGTTGATTTATAATTGTTCTTGTAATACTGTCCTCGCTAAGACTCATTGCTTTTCTCCCTCTTTGTTTTTCTCCCTCTTTGTTTTCTCATCTATGAAATCAATGACACTTTTTTTGTCGTCATTAGTCATATTTCCTAAATCATATCCTTCTTTTGGTAATGTTCCATCTGGATTAGAATTCATTGCAGAAACCATTTTTGCCAGATTTATTAGTTTCATATTACAATCAACTGCAATACGCAAATATTGAGCTGGCAAAGCTACAGCAAAATCATTCTTTTCATCAATATCTTCAACCAAAGCGTTGTATATGTCGATTGCTTTTTTTCTATCATCATTAAAATTCTTGTAAATTGTTTTTAACAAATTATTTAATTGTTTAGAATCACCAACGTCCAAATCGTACGTTTTTCTTGGCATGACATTCTCCTTTATTAATAAATAAAATTGTCAAAATCCGATCTTACCATTTTGTAAATTGTTCTTATTTTGTGCATTGATGAAGTTATTTCTTTCGTAGAACATCCAGTATATTCTCTCAGCAAATAGTATAATTCATGTTTTTTGGTTATGGTAAAATTAGAATAATTTTTCAATATGTATATTAGTGTCGATGAAATTCTAACAAAATTCTTGTTGTCAATGTTTTTGTCTATAAGCCATTCAAGTTCAACTATCATAAATTGCAGTCTATCAATTGTAATGCTATCAACATCAACACCCATATAATAGTACATTTCATAGGAATATTTACTATCTTCTGTCATTTCTTCTATGTCAGAATATTGTCCATCTCTTTTGTTTTGTCTGTTGCTGGTTTGCATTAAATATCTTCTAAGAGCAGTACCATAATAAGAATAGGCTCTCCCTTTTCCACCGGGAGTAAATCTTGTAAATTTTATAAGTAAAAATCCCAATGCATCATCTCTCAATGTTGCAAAATCCATGTCGTTTCTGCCAATTTTATAACTTCTTATAATTCCCTCTGCCAAACTAACCAAAGCTGGATATATAACGATGCTGAACAGGCGTTCCCGCTCAGCATCGTCGATGTTATATAAGCGTTCCCACTCAGCATCAGGATTAGGATCAGAAAGCAAATATTTTACTACTGCTTCTTCTTCACGCTTTCCAAAGTATACTTTATTCTTCTTTTTCTTCTGGTTTGTACTCAATGTGTCGATCCTCGACAAAGAAATACTCCTTACGAGCAACATCATTCCAGAAGTTGAATTCTTCTTTAGTTATATTGCCTACCAAACCATCGAGATACGAACCAGACCTATTGAATGTGTGCGTGTGCAGAATATGAGGAACAACACTACATTCAACACCATTATAGGCCATTCTCAAAATAAACTCATGTGTGTGTGTTAGTGGAATTTCCTTCATTCCACCAAAGTCTTTTACAGATTCAGTTTTAATCAGACATGATGTGAACAGCAAAAAGTTTCTCTGAAACAGAGATCCAATGTCATATGATCCACTTTGTTCAACAATGTTTCTTGCCCAACAAGCTTCATTGTGAATGCCAATATATTTACTTTCTTCATCAACATAAAGAGAAAATGGAGCAATATACGACACATTTTTGTGGTTTGCATGTCTTAGCAGAGTTTCAACATATTTTGGATCATAAGAATCGTCAAATTCAAGAATACCAACCCACACGTAGTTATTTGAGATTGCGTGTTCAAACGCGACATTTACCTGACTTTCAAAGCCAGTGTCGCCATCATGACCAACAATCTCAACACCATCAAATGAGTCTTTCAATGAATCAACTATGCCATTTGGACAAACAATTATGCAACTTATTCCACCAATGTTTTGATTTTCAACGGATGCAACAGCAAGAGACAAATACTTTGCAACCTCAACATCAAACTTGTGAACAGGAATGGCAATTAGAACTTGCTTCTCATCCATCTTGTTCCTCCTCCTTTGGGAAAGTTTCTGCGATCTTAT
>Ga0233412_10001060_pt1 | contig 15032 bp, 33 predicted proteins | sample Na_anoxic_4_MG_FD_180667 | JGI IMG/M metagenome (GOLD analysis project Ga0233412, IMG submission 180667) | Seawater microbial communities from Saanich Inlet, British Columbia, Canada - Na_anoxic_4_MG | ecosystem: Environmental > Aquatic > Marine > Inlet | place: Canada: British Columbia...
ATTCATGAGCAAATACAATAGAAATTTGTTGGCGAAACTCAACACTATGAGCATTGGTGATTCTCTCACTGGTGTTGTCACCCAAAGCAGTGGTCGTCTTTATTGGGGAATAACACGTTTGACCCAAGTTCGATATGAAGTGGTTTTAACTCATACTTCTCAGACTGCTCAATTCGGTGAGTTTACCCCCAATAAGTCAAACGATAACATCTACACCATCAGACAACTCGTTGGTATGGACAACACAGGTGTTCTATCAATGGCAGGAATTACTAAAGCGGTAATGGCAGCATGAACATCACAGAAGCTATCAATGCGTTAGTCGAACGGTACTTCCATGAAAGAGAACCGGGGATGTTTGATATTGACAATATCACACTTGACAATATAAGATATTATATCAATTGTGGTCATTGTGAACCATTCGCTGAAACCATAGTCAAACAAATTGAAGGAGCCGAAGGATATTGGGGCGACAACTTCGATGCGGAGTTCTGGGGCATAGATGTTGAACATTGGGTAGAAGACCACGCAGCCTATCATTACTTCATTCTCTACAAAGGTAGATATTATGATGCAGAGGCACCAGAAGGTGTAGACCACCCCAAAGATTTGCCGTTGTATCAAAAACATTTACAATTAGCCAAAACTGGTAAATGGAATTGGCAAGACAAAAACTTCTACGCAAAGGTAAGCTAATGACAAATAGAACAGGACAAAGAAGAAGGGGCAGACAAAGAAAGAAATTGCGAGAGCAAGGACTTTCAGAAGATGAAGTAATGCGGAGAGTTCCGGTTCCCGGTACGATAAGGGTAAGCGGAATTGAAGCATGTCTTATGCGTAAAGCTCAATCTGAGCATCTGTCAGATGAAAACTTCAATTGAGAATAACATGCCAAAAGGCCCAATCAAACTTTCAGTAACGGATGAAACATATAAGGCTTTACGTAGAAGTCTTAATGTTGCTAAAATATGCAGACAACTCTCTGCCCCAGAACAGTTTGTTCAGGTATTACTGAACAAAATGAAAGATGGGAAAGAAGAATGGAATTGCAGTATCAAGAGTGACCCAAACTAATGAACATTACAACAATATTCCTCATTTCAGTCGTAATCGGGTGGGTTACATTCTTTATCCCATGCCTTACAATACCCACTGTATACGTTGTAGGTGGCCTAGGCGTACTCAGCACCCTCTACAACGTATTAGCCTGTTAGGAGCAATCCTACGCACTTCTACCAAGTGTGTAAACATTAATTAAGATGTACATGGAAAAGTGTAAAGCATTTGGCTCTACGGATTAGATGCTCGAAATGAGACAGAGAAAGTAAATCAGTAAGTAGTCAGCGATAATTCCTGTACGTTGAAGACTTATCTGGTTATACAGGTGCTTTCTTTGAGGTCTGCCCGTAGAGCCAAAGGCTTTTTTAATTCATTACTTATTAATTATGATGTACATAGTAGAGCATGACAAGTTACATCCTATCCTTGATGTGCATCGGGCAAGTGGCAATGCAAATGCCAGCAGTACTAGCCCCTGACGAACTGCCCATCACGATAGACGTTCTATACTTCAGAAAAGTTGGCGTGGGAGTGGCTAACAACCACTCAATTAACCCCCATAAAATAATAGACCTTGGCAAGGGTAGGTGGCCCTCTGGGTTTACTTAAGTAGGAGAGAAACTCTACAGCCAACTATTTATAGAAGAAACATGTGAGAATACAAGCCCCGGACCCATAAATGGTCCGGGGCTTTGGTTTTATCAAGATATCCCCTGTACATCATAATCAATTGCTTTATATAAACTAATTAATTATGATGTACATGTAGGGGTGAAAGGGAAACCACCATGTGCTTTAGACATAAAAAAAACATGCCCATCAACAAGAACTTTCAACTCTCTGACGGTATCCGCTGTCACGCAGATACCAATGTCTTTGTCAAAGATGAAAAGCAACTCAAAAGAATGCAAGCCAAACAACCAGAAGGTAGCAGTTGGCATTGGGTGAAGGTGGACTAATCATAAATTAATTATGTTGTACATGATTGGGTAGGAGATACCACCATGAGCAAAGATGAATTCAAGCAAGCATTCGCACTCGCACAAGTCGTCCAGCCGGAGACTGACCACTCGGCCTTGGCCTTGTTCCACGGTTGCGGCTTGCCCGATTTCAAAACCGTATATTGCACACTTGCGGCGGTTGCCGTGTTGATTCGTTACCAATGCGCCTACATGTTCGGTGGTTGGGACCACGAAGCATTGGCAGAAACCGCCGATATTGCACGGCGAAAGTTTCAAATAATCGACGCATGAATAATTAAGTAATTAATTAACATGTACATGAAGGGATACGATGCCAACACCAACAAACATAGCTAGAGAGATGGTTCAAGCGACCATCACAGAAAAACAACGAAGTCGATATGACCGAAAAAGATACTGCCTCTATGTGGAAAACATACACGGCACCGGGTTCCGAGTCGGTCTAATCAAGGACGGAGCCGAACGCTGGTTGGGTGATATGCTCACCAAGAGCGAAGCGATGTTGATACTTCGGGGTGCTTTGGGCATCTTGACAACTTAGGAGAACAAAATGATTTCTGTCGATTGGATAATGAAATACGAAGATGGACAACTGGACGATGAAGAAATCATCGAGGGGTTCCAACAGATGATTGACGATGGAACCGTATGGCAACTGCAAGGCTGTTATGGCCGTATGGCAGTGCGGCTCATCGAAGCTGGACAATGCACAAGAGCAGCATAGAACGGGCTGATGAGTTCCAGCCCAACGAGGAATCTTTACAGGTTCCTCGTTTCATTTATTAACTTATTAATTATGATGTACATGTGATAGTATGAAACGAACGTGGACATCAGCAAGTTGCAAACACACTGCGACACCTGACAAAAAGGTGCTGTTGGCACGTATGTTCGATAGCCTTGAATGGCATGAAGTATCCGATGGTAGAGTCATGGGGATGAAGAAGGCAAATGGAGTCACAGTAAGTGCTGCGATGAATGTCGCAATCCATGAACTGAAAATTCCTCGTGTCTCCCATGTCACTACATCTAATGAAATGGCACCGTATGGTCTGTTAGCTATCCGAGGACATTTCACAAACGGATGGGCAGATATCTACTTGTGCGATGAAGGACATCAACTGGTAGTTCTCGCTACAGATTTTCACCCAAAAGACTACGAAGTCGAAGGAATTGGAAATCATAACCTTAATTAAGGAAGTAGAAATGGGAAGAAAACAAATCACTGTCAACTTGTCTGTTACTCTTGAAATGGATGAAAACATTGACACGACCTACGCTGCGGCTCAACTCAAGGTCTTGTCCGATGATGCAGACATCAAAATTGACAATGTTGATGTCCAAGACGTTAATTAACTTGTACATAATGAATTGATACGGTTAGGATGTCAGTCCTAGCGATTGGGTAAGGAAGAAAGTCCTCTGACAAGGCGTGTCGCAATCTTCCCGAAGGAACAGTTCGATTCTTTCCCGTATCTCCAGACGTACCTCGATTGGAGACAACATGAACGCATTTGATTGTAACAACACCATTCTCGCTCAACAGGACGCAGAGCGTGAAGGAAAAAAGTCGCCTCAAGCCTGTTGCTACATCAGGCGGGAAGCACTTTGTAAAAAATGGGACAAAGGCAAAAAAAGACCGAAGCGACCAATGTTTTAATTAATTAAGATGTACATATTGGGGCGAAAGGGACACCACCATGAGCATCATCTGTGAAACCATCGAAGAAATGACCAAAGTAGCCGTTGGACTTTACAAAGAAGGTGCCGCTGCAACGATTGCGAAACTGGGCAACGGCAACTGGAAAATCACCATAACAGGTATATAGTCTAACACCCACACGGCATAGCCCCGTACACTGTACGGAAGGACCGTGGTTAGTCTAAAACGAACCCCACGGCATAGCCCCGTACTGTACGGAAGGACCGTGGGGTTCTTTCTTTATATTAAGTATTTAATTATGATGTACATATAGGTTCATGGCAAAAGAACAAAAAATAGCTAAGTAATTGCCGACATGCACGGAACAAGCATCCATCATGTCAAATGCGTAAAACAAGTTCTGTCTGTTGTCAAATTCGACATCGACAACGCCAACAAGGTGATGGACAAGATGCTTGACAATGGCACACAGGCTCACAACAAAGACCTGTACATCGTCGGTGAGGAACTAGGTGGCGTTATCGTAGCGTGGCATTACGATGCTTGTGTATTAGGAATAGCACACGTAATACTCGTTGATTAACTTGTACATAAAAATGTGTAGGGTAGGCACAGAGGAAATGTGTAACCACCACAACACGAAAATGTGTAATAAAACATGAACAAATACAAAGTGACATATGAAGTGCGAACCATCGGAGCCATTGGCATTTTTGAACCAATGACTGATGTGGTAGAGGCCAAGACCACCGGGACAGCAGCCTTCACAGCATTCCGTAAGAAGCACGAAGATAGATATGAGTTCCGGTCCCCGGTGTCCTGTGAGATTGTCCAAGACACCGCCGAAATCAAACCGACAGAGTGGTGGTCTGACCCTTCACTACACCCTCAACGTCAAAACCCAAGTGTGTAACATGAGTATTCAATTCCACGTTGAATTCCACAAACGGAAAGACGATGTATACGCCAGAGACTCCGAATGCTTCACCGTCCGTTGTGGAGAAAAACCTTCATTCATGGGACCAGCTATCGAAAAAGCTGATGTATCCGATGAGGAAATTCTCGCCCATGTGCAAGAGATAATGCGAACAAATGGGTGGGAAATACTCATCAGCATCGAACGAGTAGTCTCCGAATCGAGAACAGTTTACCAAGCCCCGGACGAAATCGTAACTTGTCCGTGTGGCAATAGATTCCCAGCAAGCGAACGATTCGCCCACTACTTCGGGGTGAACTACTGTTCAGATATATGCTATGACAAACGACCGCCTATCGAAGAAGTCGAAGGCGAAATGCCACCACATCTGCGTGAATAGAACGAATCCACATAAGCTGAACGAATCCACATAAGTCGATTAAATCAACTTATCTCGATTTACAGAATTCCGTCGCTCCACACTGTACATCATAATTAATTGCTTTATATTAAGTATTTAATTATGATGTACATGTACGGGTGAAAGGCACAACATTATGAAAACATACTATTTCTACATTTGTGGCAGTTTCATCGGTAGCTTTGAAATCAAACTATCCGATGTGCAAAGCAATTATCCCTGTGCGACAGTGTTCGACAAAGGACGTTCTATTGAACTATGCGGGGAACCCAATTTGAGCCTTGGACTTACAGCCTAAAGAAAAGTAATCAATTAACTTGTACATGTAGGGGTGAAGGAACAACAAATGGCAAAAGGCAAAAATGGATACGTCGGCTTTTACCGAAAGAAACGGGCCGAGGTTCACGCAGACACCAAGTATGAGGCCCAACAAAAATTGGCCGCACTACTCGGCGCACGCCGAAGCTGGGACGTTGCGGTTGAACTCGCCGAACTGGACGGCGAACAAGTCACACACGTAGCTGTTGACTAATCTACATATCTCGTTAGGTGAAGCTCAGACCTAACGGGATATTTGTATACATTCCCCCCTGTACATCATAATCAATCTCTTATTATAAAGTTATTAATTATGATGTACATGATGGGATAGAGTAATCAACTACCTAGCATAAGGAACAAGTATGAGAAAATGGTTCAGAAAAATAACGAAAATGCTCAAAAAGGTCAAGCATTATCGTCGTAACCGTAGCATGAGAGCGATGCTTCTTCGCACGCTGCCTATCCTAACGCCGGAAATCCGAGCCGAACAAGCGGAAACCGAAAGACTTTTTGCTGAACGTGCTGCTAAGTCTTGGGAGACTGGCATACAGATTGCACGCCGTCCTTGCTAACCCATATAACACGATATCCCGTTAGGTGAAGCTCAGACCTAACGGGATATGTGCATACTCAATTCCCCCCTGTACATCATAATCAAGTGTTTATTATTAAGTTATTAATTATGATGTACATATGGGGACAGTGAAAGGACACAACAATGAGAATCGCAATACAAGAAGATATCAATGACCGGGACGCTGGCTGTGACTATCCCGACTTCTGTATCAAATGCTACAAGAGCGGAGCCGCCATGCGGAAGGCCAAGGCCATCGTCAAGGTACATCCCGATATGGCCATAGATACCGATATGGACCCCGAAGACCATCCCGACTACTCCGATGGGGAATACTTCTGCGAGTGCTGCGAAAAGAAACTGACAGACAAAGACTAATTAAGATGTACATGATTGACCAGTCGAGTGATTTAATTCTTTGATAAAGAAAGGAACGCCAATGACGTAGCTAGGTCACCATTGTGATACAATATATAAATCACCCCGGAACCTGAAAGCCTCCCCATAGGGTAGGCTTTCTTTTTTTTTACAATTCCCTGTACATCATAATCAATTGGTTATTATTAACTATTTAATTATGATGTACATAGTGGAGCATGACACACCAACAACAGATTGACAGGGACCAAAGAGTAGACGAAATGATAAAGGCCAAATATAATGGCGTATCGTTTCCTGCTCCGGGTGTCTGCACTGCTTACTGGGATGTCGAAGATTGGGCCAAGTGGATAGAAAACCATAGAACTGATGGTTTCGGTTTTCTCCACCAAAGCATAAAGAAAAGTATTTAATTAACTTGTACATGATTGGATGTAAAGTAAAACAAACAATCGAAACCCCAAGCGAAAGGACGAAAAATGTTTATTAGCCCCCAAGACGTAATGCAGTTGTCGGATGCCGACGAAGCACAGGCTGGTCGCCTGAGTGACCACTGTGCCACCGACATCAAGCGACAGCGTGACGCTGACCCCACGCTCAAGTCGTTCAGAGTCAGCACCGCCTCCTTCTCGAAAGCCGAGAAGAACAGCGACGACAAGGCCGTAACCGGCCTGTCCGTCAAGGTCCGGGTCGAAGTCGAGGCCCGTGCAAAGGCGCAGGGCTGGAAGGTGTCCTACGACGCCAAGAGCGGCCTCACCTTCACGCCGAAACGCAAGTACGGCAAGCGTACCGACAAGCCCGCCGTAGCCGAAGTCGAAAAGACCGACGCCGACGACAACTCCGAAGCTGCATAAATATCATCGGAACGGCAACGTGACGCTAAAGCCCCGACCGGAGAAACCCTCCGGCGGGGCTTCTTTTTATTAAGGTATTAATTATGATGTACATATAAAATTAATAATTAATTATGATGTACATGATAGAGTGTTAAAACTTCAACCGAAAGGATATGGATGAACACAGAAGTCTTTAGCTGGTACGTTCGGACAGGGCTATGGAAACTTTTACTCCTGACCGTAATCGTCGGAGGCGGCATCGTCGCTATCACCTAACCAAAACGGAGAACCCCGATATCGGGGTTCTTTCCTATATCAATTCCCCTGTACATCATAATCAATTCGTTAATATAAAGGTATTAATTATGATGTACATATGGGGGTGTTCAATAACGAACGAAAGGAAATCAAAATGTCATTGAATGTCGATTTCAAGAACTGTCCGAATGCATTTGAAGAGTGCGAACCGGACTACACCCCCGATGGCTTCTTCGCTATGGTCAAACGGGACGACGAGGGTAAGGTAACACACCGCCTTACCCACATATGCCGAGCTATCATTGGGTTCCTCCAAGGCATCGGCATGGGAAGCATCACGGAAAAGACGATTGCCGAGATGACCGAAAGAAGCGAACTCTGGCAGGATGTAATCGGCCCCTGTGGACCGGGGATGATAGACGACAAAGAGGATATCACCTACGCCCGTATCACCGCCGACGACCTCCGACACCACATGGGCCTGTCCTCCAACGTCCACAAGGAGCATTGGACGACCTTCACGAAGAAGCTCAGAAGGAACGTACAGGACCGACTGCACCGCCAAGCACGAGAAGCAAAGAAAAAGGCATCGGCAGCATAAGAGGAACTGACCGAGCCAAGACCATAGACCCCGCCCACATGGGCGGGGTCTTTCTATACCTTATTATTAAGTTGCTAATTATGATGTACATATGGGAGTGTCCAACAGAACGAAAGGAACGGACATGGAAATCAAACTGGAAGCTATGAGGTTGAACAAGGGCAAGCTGGGCAAGTGCTCGGACTGCCAAGTGCAACGAATGGTCAAGGCTATACGACCGCCCAAGAGACAGTACCTCCGGCGTTGTAGCTAAACCCCATCACCCCAACAGAAGAAGACCCCAGCCCGGAAGGGTGGGGTCTCTCTTTATATTAAGGTATTAATTATGATGTACATGTAAACTTTACTAATTATGATGTACATGTGGGAGTGTTCATAGAACACGAACGAATCGAAATGAAAGGAATCACCATGACACCGGAAATACTCAAACAAGAGACAGTAGACAAACTGGCAAGGCAGACCCCCGCTGACCGTTGCAAGATGATGGGTCAGTTACGAGCAGACAACGCCGACTATGACTTCAATGCAATGAGTGAGGAAGACCTCGCTGACTACCTCAACTTCCACTGCTACACCGTCATCGTTGGTGAGGTCGGCCCCGATGACAACGTACAGTGCGAGGCGTGCGATAACACTATCCCTGCTGACGCTCGTTGTCCTTACTGTGGCGTGGCAGCAGAGAAGGACGAGAGGGTGCTGGCAATCAGGGCCGATGCCCTCATCGGTAACGACTCATGCTCATTCATTGATGAGTGCCTGAGTGCTGCTGACATCGTGGACGCACTGGACAAGTGGAACATCTTGTCGCCTCGTGAGAGTGTCAAGACGTTCATCAAAGCACAGACCGACCAGTACGAGCGAGGGTTGAATGCACGAGCAGGCAACGACGACGACCCGGAACTCATCCAGTACAACGAGTGGATACTACGCCGTGACGCTCACCTTACCAAGCTGGCCAGCTAGTCAGCCCCAGCCCAGCCACCAGCCCTGCCCCTGACCGGGGTGGGGCTGGCAGACGTACCAACGTACCATGGTATGTTGGTATCTATATACTTAAAAGGATTGATACGATGCGTCCCGAAAAAAACCACGCCACACTAAAACATAATTTAAAATCAAAAAATTATTTTCAAAAAAGTATGGCACCCACCCCCCTACCCCCCCCTCCCCCGCAATAACGCACCTCTGTGTTAGTTATAAGGGGTCTAAAAATTTCAATACCTGTTACATTGTTAATAACTTTTAACTTTTTGGGTGTTTCTGTAGGGGTAAAAACTATTTTACAGAAGTAAGTCCAAAAAATCGGCGGCTAGTTTTTACACATCTTCACAACCTTTTTGTCAAAAACTCTTGTTTTTCCGTGTGGTCTTGGTATAATCCACACTTAACCTATCAGGAAAAATATCATGTTAATAGGACTTGAGAAAGAATTCTTTTTGTTGAAAGATGGTAAACCCCAACCCTTAACAAATTTGGGGCTTCCATGTGATGAGTGTGGTTGGCTGGTAGAAGCTAGAGGTGGACCTCATGTTTCAATCATTGATGCTGTTTTCAGTCTGAAATCTTCCATCTATAAGATAGAAAGAACTCTTGCAGCGATTAATGCCAAACTGCCTGCTGACGAGCCGCCATATGTTTTGAGCGATGAGCCTGTAATGAAAATTGACCGAGCGGTTAAAGTGAAGTGTGCTCGTACTTTCGCTAAAGGTCTAATTAGTTATCAAAACTTACATGGATACGAGAGCCACCGTAATGCGGTTTCAGAAGGTACAGCGGGCGTCCATGTTAGTTTCACAAAGAGCCAAGCTGTTTTCCACGATAAGAAAAGGTATGAATATCACTGCAATTTCGATTGGCCGCAGATTTTTATGAAATTGGACAAAGCTTTTGCTGAAGAAATCAAGGAATCAAAACGGCGTCCCGGTTTCTATGAATTGAAAACAGATGGAAGAGTAGAATATCGTTCCCTTCCAGCTAATGTCGATTTGGACAAGTTGATTAACGTATTGGTGTAATTACAAATTATGTCTTAAAGAAAAAAGAACCTCTTCGAGGTTCTTTTTTTATTGGTTTGTATAAAAGTCTACTCGTAGTTGTACATTACTCCAATATAGATTATTTTTATCCATGTGATTTTTTAATAAATAAATAGCAGATATTCTATGAGCACCATCGTCCAGTTTGCCGTTTACTACTATAATAGGTGGAAGATTTTGTATTGATTCTGGATGAGATTTTAAGTAATTGGCGTATTCTATTACTTTATTGGTGACTTCCCAACTGTAATCATTATCAAGTATATCTGAAAGAACATTGTTATAATAAGGGATGTCTTTTATTTGTTCAAATATTTCATTGATATTGAGATATTTGGTGTTAACAGATAATCCTCTCGTATCCTCAATAGACGTTCCACTGGTTGGTCCCGGTTGCGGAACTTTTTCCATCGTGTTGATTGCTCGTTCTATCAGGTCATTTTGAGTGTAGGCTTCTTTTAACTCAATATATTCTAAGAATGATTTCATCATGGTTATATATGATATATGAAATCATTTAGAACATACTTAGAGAACAACTATCACAAGTTGTTGGAAAGAAGATTAGAATGGTTCGATTCTATGAAGGACTTAATATTTAATCTCAGAAAGAATTTTCCTGAAGAGTCTTTAACTTGGGATTCTAATAGTCGGAATCTGGGACAAATTTATGATGTTTTTGGCGTTCAATTACAAATAATTAGGTACAACATCTTTTATGGTATTTGTATAGTTAAGAATTTGGATACAGGTCAATTTGCTAAGATAAGACTTTCTGAGCTTCAAAAATTAGGGCAACAATTGTAAACATCATTATGAATTGGACAACATTTTTAGAACGAAGAGAGTAAAGAAGATTACAGAGGATTATCCAGCCTAGTACTCTTTCTTTTAATTTGATATGTTCTAAGTATGACTTCATTGACCTTGTTGTTGAGTTCGTTGATTAATTTCTCCGGCTAATTGCCCAACTCCTTGTGCGAATTGCGTATAGAATTGTTGGAATTTTTGTTTAATATCATCGTCAACATGTTGCCATGTTTTTGTTATATTTTGAAGTTGGCTCATTGCTGGTTTTGTTGTATTAAGTAATTCTCCCGCCGCAGTTGGTTGTTGTCCCTGTTGTTGTCCCTGTTGTTGCTGATAGGGTTGTCTAGCCTGTTGATAACCTTTTGAGATATCAGAGAATTGATTTCTTATTCCACCTGCTACTTTTCCTATTGTGGAGCCAATGCCTTCTTTGAGTTCGATATATTCTTGAAATTTTTTCATTATCCTTGTCCTAATTCCTTTGCTAATTGATTAATCCCCTGTTCAAACTGTTGATATAATTGGTTGAATTTTTGTTTGATATTAGGGTCAACATTTTTCCAATTATTTGGGGCATGTTCAAGTTGGTTCATTGGTTGCGTTACTGCGTCAATAAATTCTCTTACAGCAATATGATGTTGGGGCTGTAAAGATTGAGCCATCGCTTGACCGGGATTAGTTTTATATAAGTCCATGTCGGCTTCTGCTTCTGCTTCTTTTAACTGAATATGTTCTAAGAATGATTTCATTATGTTTATATATTATATTCCAAACGTTTTTCATATATAATGTTAGAAATGAAATTACAGTTTAAAACATTCTTGGAGATGTCGATGCGGTTTCCTCCGCACATGCCAGAAGCTTGGTGGAAAGAGACATTGAAGAAGGCTAAAGAATTCGAATATGAATTAGAGAATTTGCCTTCCATATTAGAAAAGGGTATTGAATTGGAGAAGGAATATACAAGTGCTAAACCTTTCCAGAATATGGAGTATAAAATTCCTTATTCTTTATTGAAGATATTCAAGAAAGATACTTACTTCAGTGAAGATTCCTTATCTAAATTAGTAAAAGACTTCTTAGACGCATCCGAGGTCGATAATATAGATGGTCGTACTATGAAGATGTATTTAAAGAGGGTAGGTCAGTTTTATTCTAATCTTTCTGGTCTTAAAGCATTCTACAAGGAGTACAGGCGGGATTTTGAACAAGAGTATGATTATCTTTTGGATGAGTTGGAAGACAGTAAAGATGACATTCCTAATTATTCTGAAGTATTAAGTGCTATCAAGAAGGCTGAAAAGTCGGTAGATACATTGGTAAAGTATGTTAAACTTGCTGCTCATGTGAATGACAAGGTTCAGGCATGGGAGGAAAGGATGTCTATCAGTGCCAAGAAGTATTATGGTGGAGAAGACAGTAAGCCTAAGCACAGTAAGTTTGAGACCTTGTATCATGCGACTCCTTACGTTAGTGAAATATTAAGGTCTGGCTTTAAAACTAAGTCTGAATTGGGCAATCAACAGGCATTGGGTGGTAGTACTCAGTTTTCTGACAAGGATTGGGGTAAAGAAGCATTATCTTTCACAGGTGACATACAGATAGCTAGGGCTATATCCAAGTCATTAGTTGAGGTGATTAGGATAGCAAAGGGTCAGATGAAGTTGAAAGACGTAATACGTATGTTTAAAGGTGAGACACCTGATACAGACAAGTTTGGTACTGCGTTCAGGTCACGGGTTTCTAATTGGATGATGGATTATCGTCATGACCCATCGGGTAGTCCTTCTCAGGTATTTGAATTATATAAGAGGTTCTTGGGTACTACTAAGTTACTATATAATCCATTATTTTTTGGTGTAAGTATTGAGGACTTTTCTAACTTGGATGAGAAGAATGTAGGTGTTGTAGCTGCCGTGGTACAGATGGATAAAGTGGGAAAGTATTTACCATCTATGGAAGAGTTTCGTGTTCCGAAGGAAGCGATATTAAAGATAAAGCGGGTTTAAATACTTTTTTCTAGGTCACCCATTAGTGTGATTAATCTTCTAACTCCGATTCTGAATTCTTTTAAAAATCCATTTGCCATGGGTGATTGGGTATTTCTATGAAGTACAACATGTTGCCAATCTCTATCTATTTGTTCAAGTTCACTTAATGTTTTTCCAATAAATGAACTCATATCTTCATTTAATTGTACATTTTTATATTCTTCGAATGATTTCATTATAAACCCAACGTTCTTCTTCTAGGTCTTTGTATCAAAGGTCTAATTTTTTCATATAAATTAGCAAAATCTTCTACACTCATTGTGCCTTTGAAAGGTATGATGTTATCTCTTTCATCTGTGTCTGCTATTTGACCAACGGCTGAATATGCTTTTTCTGCTATCACTCCGTTAAACTCAAATTCTACTTCATCACTCTCTGGATGGTATTCCCATTTATTTGGATGTTTATCAAAAACATGAGTATTGAATGATTTAGGGAATGGAAGTGGCGTACCTCCCTGTCTGTTCTTATTTATATATTCTAAAAATGATTTCATGATTTAGTAAAGTCATCATCGAAGAGTTTGTTTCCTGATTTAGTAAGGTCATCGAAGAGTTTGTTGGACCATCCGGGCTTGCGAATGGAGGTTCGCTCTGGATTATGTCTATCGGATAATTCTTCAACAGCTTGGCCATATCGCTTATATATTTGTTGTAATAGTGAGATTTTTGATTGTTCATCTAAACCCGCCCGTGCCCGGTTCCCCCAGCGGTTCGGTCGGGGTATTTTGAATTGTTTTTGTATATCTTGAAGTTGATTTATGATTAAATCGAGTAATTTATCGACACTATATTCTTTGAAGTCCCAATCTTCATTAATTTGCCATTCTTTATATGATTTCATAACTTATATATGAAATCATTCTTTTTTTTCTTGACAATTGTAATAGAGGATGATATAATCTTTATATTGTAAGATTTGCTATAGTTGGCTGCGGGTGAGATTGTTTCTCACCCGCTTTTTTATTCTTTACACTTAGTCCAAGTTTTATGAACAACACCTCCGAACGTATTATCTGAGAACAGATACGTTTTTGAAGATAATCCACCTTCATCAATTCTAATTGTAGCTTCCCATTGTCCATTTTCTGAACCCTTATCGAATTTGATATACCAAGCTTTGGCATCAATTTCATTTATTTTTTTTTGTAGTGTGGAAGTGTTAGAATTTCCGTTGGTGTTGCCGTTATCGGATGAAGGACACCCAAAAAACATAAGTACTCCTATGAATAGGACTATTAAAAGTTTCATAATTTCTCCTTTTTATTAACTTAGTATATATGGATTCCGGCGAAATGTTTTGGATATTAACGGCTCGGATTTGTGAAATGGATGAAGGGAAAGGAATTCTGAAATGGTTTTAGAGTCTGATTAGAAGGATTAACTGATGTCGAACACTTTTGGGAAATCGTAATGTATAGCTATTTCCTCTATCTCTGGGTGCCAAGCATTACTTCCTTTCCCTGCTTTAGCTTGTTTTTTGTTACGAATCCATAATCCATCTTTGGTATGAGGTTCTGGAAGTTTTTCGTTTTTTCTTGCTCTTTTGAATACTTCGTCTGCTTTATTAAGTGCTTTTTGTTTTCTGGTTGTTGGTTGATGCCATATCCTGTAGTTACGTTGTTTGTTATCTAATATAGATATTGCTCGTTTCGTAATGTCATCTATTGCATTAAAGACACTTATATCTAACACATCTTGGATAAGAGGTTTAATTTTATTATCTAGTTTATACCCTTTTTCCAATACATGTTTCAACAAAGCTTCTGTGATTAGGTTGGATATATTAGGGCTAATCACCAATTTGCGTATATGAATTTTTCTTATTTCTTTATATTTTGCATAATGTTTTTTATTGTAGTTTGGGTGTGTTATCAACCAATCTTCACGATAATCCTTGTGACATACTTTACACCAATAGCTACGTTGATTTTTAGCTTTATTTCGAAAGGGGAAGTCTTCTTCTTCTTTCATAGCTTCGCATTTTGCACATTTCTTTTTTGCCATAGACATATTATAGGTGGAAACTGTTTCTTGTAAACCCTATTAACTTGGTATGAAAAATTTTCGGGGAAATGTTTTGGAGATGAGGGCGGCGGGTGTTATACTATGGTATGTTA
>Ga0233412_10001061_pt1 | contig 15022 bp, 16 predicted proteins | sample Na_anoxic_4_MG_FD_180667 | JGI IMG/M metagenome (GOLD analysis project Ga0233412, IMG submission 180667) | Seawater microbial communities from Saanich Inlet, British Columbia, Canada - Na_anoxic_4_MG | ecosystem: Environmental > Aquatic > Marine > Inlet | place: Canada: British Columbia...
GGGAATCGGAAGTGTTGAGGGAGTATTATCATATGATCCTAATTCGTTTATTGTTTGGATCGATGCGCATGCGGATATTAATACACCGGAGACAAGTAAATCAAAAAATATTCACGGTATGCCTTTAGCATACAATTGTAATTTTGTAAAAAACAATTTTCAATGGTTACATAATTATCTTGATCCATCGCGCTTGATATATTTGGGTCTTCGCGATGTAGATGATTATGAGAAAGAAGTACTGAAAAATAATTCTATTACTAATTATAGTGCCAAAGAAACTATAAATAATTTACCTGATATTATGAATGATGTTTGTCAAAAAATAGGTGATAATAATATTCATGTGTCATTAGATGTTGATGCATTTGATCCAAAGGTTATTCCATCTACGGGAACTCCAGCTGCCAATGGACTCCAATTGGAACATTTTCAAACTATCATGAATAAATTAGATGAAAATAACAAAGTAGGTAGTGTTGATATTGCAGAACTAAATCTTAAATTGGGTACGGAAGAAGACCAAAAATTATCTTTACAAAATACATTAAAAATTATTGATATTTGTAAATTTTAATACAAACCCGAATCAGTTATTGTCCAGTTATAAGTATCTGTTAATATTTTTCTAGCGACTGCACCTTCGGCATTATAATAAGATGTTCCACCGCCAAAAACTACATTACTTTGAATATTTGGCGCTTGTTTTGCCCATCCGATTAAGATATTACTATATTTTTCAACAGACATCCCTATATTATATAGCATATCTTGCATATCTGTAACTTTAGAAATATTCCATTCTCCTATAATTATATTAACTTTACTTTCTTTAGTTTGACTTGAATTATAAAACATAAGTGTCATTGATTTTACATTCTTAGTGTTCCAGCTTGATAGATCTTGATTAAATGAAGTTGCATTATTAAACATAGAAATTATAGATTGTACGTTAGAAATATTCCATTTATTAAGCGGTTGATTAAAGTCTTTTGCACCTTGAAACATTCCTACCATATTTTTTACTTTCGAAACGTTCCAATTATTAAGCGGTTGGTTAAAAGATTTAGCTCCTTGGAACATACTTTGCATAGATGTTACGTTAAAAACATTCCATTTGTCGAGTGACTGATTGAATGCAGGTGCATTTAAAAACAATCCTTCCATATTTGTTACTTTAGAAACGTTCCATGTATTAAGCGATTTGTTAAATGGAGTACCTTGGAACATAAATTTCATGTTAGTTACGTTTGAAACATTCCATTTGTTAAGAGGTTGATTAAATAATTTTGCCCCAGAAAACATATAACTCATATTGGTGACTTTTGAAACATCCCAACAACTAAGTGGTTGATTAAAGTTTGTTGCTTCCAGAAATAATAGGTACATAGTTGTTACCTTCGAAACATTCCAATTGTTTAATGGTTGATTAAATTGAGATTGTGCGAACATCGTATTCATATTAGTGACACTCGAAACATTCCATTTGTCGAGTGGTTGGTTAAATGGTGTCCTATTAAACATATTCATCATATTGGTTACTTTTGAAACATCCCAATTGTTTAATGGTTGATTAAATTGAGATTGTTCGAACATCGAATTCATATTAGTGACACTCGAAACATTCCAGTTATTGATCTGGTGATTAAAATTTGTTAGATAAAATATAGCTTCCATATTAGTAACATTTGAGACATCCCAATTGTTTAATGGTTGATTAAATGGTGTTTTTTCAAACATAAACGCCATATTTGTTACCTTAGAAACATCCCAACTATCTAATGGTTGGTTAAATGAGGACTCAAAAAACATAGCATACATAGTGGTCACGTTAGAAACGTTCCAACTATTAATGGGTTGGTTAAATGATGTTGCTACTTGGAACATACCTTTCATAGATGTTACGTTAGAAACATCCCAACTATTAAGCGGTTGATTAAATAAAGTTGCATATGTAAATAGATTGAGCATACTTGTCACATTGGAAACATCCCATTTTGATACGTTTCCGTAATCACTACTTTTTATTTTAATACCAGCAAAACACGAATTTAATGTTGTATCTTTTAAAATTGATGGTATATCTTCAGCTTCTACCCTTCCACCAAATGATTGTGTTAAACTAAACTGTGCTCCTTGTAGTTGTCCATTTATATATCTTCCCCTGGATAATGGGATGAAACCATATTGTTCTATTACAAATTCACTATTTTCTATATATTTTTGTTGAGGTAACCATAAACCATCACTATTTATTGGATCCGTAGTGACAGTGGTATCATATTCAAAATCAACTGTTACTATTGTTTTAGTTCCTATGGCTTTTGTTGAAACATTTAATTTTTTAAAAGAATTATTGTCATTCGTAAGTGGTAATTCGTTATTCCAAAGTGATGTTGGTAACGAAAAAATAAATGTACCAGATAAGTATGCTGGAATTGGCGAAATACGTTCTATTACAACAGATGTAAGACTCGATAATCCATTGTTCTTAAGATTGGTTTGTAAATTACCATTTATTTTATCTTCACTTATTTTGTCAGAAGCAGCTTGAGCATCAGCTTTTGATGACGTTATTATAATAAATGTAACATCAACTGATGACACTTGATCAACTATAGTTACTAAAACATTAGAAGCTGATACTCCAGCAGATGTAGCTAAACCTTTTTTAAACGATTCTTTTTGTTTACAACAGAAAGATTTTTTATTATATCCTCCGAGTCTTAATGTTCCGTAGACATTATTAGGATATTTACATGCACAAATTTTAACAACCGCGTTTTTAAAGCAACCAGCAGGTAATTTACATCCATTAATACATAAAACTAATTTACCATTTGACAACTTAACATCAGATAATGAAATATTATACTTTTTATTGTTAAGAGTTACGACCGCTTTTGGATGACACTCTTCTAAATTTACATATTGAACTAATTGCTGCTTAGTCATTTTAGCAACAGATTTACATTCATCTGTAAGACAAATGGCTGAAACAGATGAGAAAATAATACTAGATTCTTTTTTACATCTTTTGACAGTAACGTTTCCATTTATGGTTTGAGCATAGGACGTCATTATTATAAATTATTCATTCATAATAATGAAAAAAATCGATAAAAATAAAATATTTAACATAAAATTATTAATATTTGTAAATTTTAAAAATACCATTTATAGTTTGTGAATTAGTCAGTCATTATTATAATGGAATAATTGAGTTCATAAATTAGACGATTTTATCAAGCCATCCTAGTTTATTATCCATACCAAGATAAAATTTTATATCGTCTGTTCTATCATGCATTTTTCGACTTGCTGTACCAATTTTTCCACATCTATGTTTTCTTGGTAGTTTACCAATATCTTTATTAATTTGAAAAAATATATCCATAAGATCAATGATCTTATATTTATCAAGTTTATCCATACAGGTTTTCATTTTTGATTCTAAGACAGATTTATTGATACGTGGACGCTGAGTACCATAAATTTCAAAATTATTATTTTCTTTCCAATATTCCGCAAGTTTATCAATAAAAATGGGAATTTTGTAATCAATAAGATCTTCGCGATTGATTTGTTTACGACGATTAATTTTATCGAATAATTCCATTTTTTCTTCTTCGCTTTTGACTAGATGTAATTCAATACTGACGTCAAAAATGTCTAGGTTTAACGTTTGATCATCATGGAGTTCATATAATGCTTTGTATCGATGTTGTCCATCAATAATTTCATAAATATTATCTTCATTACTATCAATATATGTTGATATATGAATTGGATCTAGTAGACGGGGATATCCAAGTTGTATAATATCTTGTATATATACTTTTTTCAGTTCATTCACATATGAATCATTAATTTTTCTATTAAGAGCCCATTTTTTAACTAGCTCGAGACTATTAGAAGAAATAATTGCATGGTACTGTGTTGGATTTTTTTTTAGTAAGCGACCATTTGCGTAATCCAAAATATTCTCTGAATAAGTTTCCTCTTCGTCCTCACTCTCCTCACTCTCCACAATCTCTTTCTCTTTCTCTTTGTGACTTGATTTGAATAGAAACATATGTATCATTTATAATGATAAAACCACAATAATTCAATTTTTTCTAATTGATGTCAAGTAATTTATCAGATTACGTTTGCCAATTTTATTCGAAGCAGCGAATGCGTGTTCTTTAGCTTTCTCCCATATATTTACAAGTTGGACATATTGTTTTACATATTCATTATTATGTGTTTCAATAAGATGCTTAAAATCCGCTTCAGGAAACTCTTTTTTTGTTATGGGGGTGCTTGACCATATTTTTATTAATTTTATTTGATCAGGTGTGAGATCGACATCATCATATTCTATTTCAGAATAATCTTCTTCCGTGGGATATAAGAACTGTGATACATCAGTATCATCAATATGTGATGAAAGATATTCTGCGTCTGTTGCAGTAGATTGTGTGCAATCCAGGGTTTCAATATCTGGATCTTCCATTTTGTTATAGTTATCTATTCATATAACAAAAAAATATCAAATTTTATTTTCTGATTATATATTAGAATGGATAAAATTACACAAAAGGATTTAGTATCATTTTCTAAAAAATTTAATCAGGATAGTAAAAATATATTGGCGAAAAATGCGGTTACCAGTACCAAACTAAATAATGTTCTTATAAATCGTGATGTCATCCAAGAAAGGCGTAAAGTATTTTCGAAGGAGATTGATGTAAAAGTCGATGCAACAAACCAAAAAAGTAGTGGAAGATGTTGGCTCTTCGCATTTTTAAATGTTTTGCGCCTAAAAATGATAAAAAAATATAAACTGGATGAAGATTTTGAGTTTAGCCAAAGTTATCTATTTTTTTGGGATAAGCTTGAAAAAAGTAACTTTTTCCTAAATAGTATCATGCAATCGCGTACCGAAAATTTGGACTCAAGATTGCTTTCATACCTTTTAAAAGAACCGACAAGTGATGGCGGTCAATGGAATATGTTGGTTAATTTAGTTAATAAATACGGTGTTATACCCAAATGTTGTATGCACGAGACATATCAGAGTTCACATTCGCATGATTTAAACAATGTTTTGAACAACAAATTACGCGATTTTGCTGAAAAAATAAGAAGTTCGAGAAAAGGTAAATTTGATATTAATAAGGCTTTACAAGAAATTTATAATATATTAGTCATTTTCCTCGGAGAGCCACCAAAGAAAATTACATGGGAATATTATTCTGAAAAGAGCAATACAAAAAGCAAGCAAAGCAAGCAAAACAAACAAAGCAAGAAGTATAATATCGTGAGTGATATTTCTCCGCTTGATTTTTATAAAAAACATGTGCCATTTAATGTAGATAAAATGATTTGCTTAGTTAATGCTCCAATAACAAGTAGACCATATTATCATTTATTTAATCTCAAATATTTTGGTAATGTTATTGACGGAGCTAAAACTAATTATGTCAACATTCCTATCAAGGAAATGAAGGATATAGTGAGAAAATCTATAAATGGAGACGATGCTGTTTGGTTCGGTGGGGATGTGGATAAATATTTCGATAATACAATGGGTATTTTGGATGTGAACGCGTTTGATTATAAAAAGGTTTTTGGATTTGATATTGATCTAACGAAGGGACAAAGACTCGAGTATTGTATGAGTACAATTACACATGCAATGGTTTTAAAAGGATATGATTTAAAAAACAGAAAGGTATCGCAATGGTTGGTTGAAAACTCTTGGGGAGATGAGAATGAACTTAAAGGGGATTTAATTATGAGTGATGGATGGTTTGACGAATACGTCTGGGAAGTAGTAGTTGACAAAAAATATGTTCCCAAAAAAGTAAAAGATGTTTTAAAGAAAAAAGCAATCGAACTTGAACCATGGGACTATTTTGGTGAATTATTAAGATATTAAAATAAATGCCTTTTCATTATTAATTACTATTAGTGCATCAAATCTATTATTAAATTTAATTTTATAAAATGTTTTATTTGGATTTTTTGAACTAAAAGAAACTTCTCCTTCATATACATTGACTTTTTTTAATTTTTTATTTGTGAAATATAAACCATCTTCCAATTCTTTCTTTACTTTTATTTTAGCAATGGATAATTTATAATTATTATCAGTATCTTTTGCTAAATATTTACCCCTATAAAAAGTATTCCCAATTACAAAATACTTATTTGCAAAATATTTTGATAAATAATTACCTAACCAAATTATATTATCCTTTACATCATATTTTTCTTTTTGTAGATGAGCATTGTGACCAAAAATAACATATTTTTTATTTATATTAAACTGTTTCATAAATATTTTGTACATATATTTATCTCTTGTACCTTGCGTCGGATTATTATTATATTTTTGTACTAGATTAGTTACGTAATTCGTTGTTTTAGAATTACTCTTATACTTTGGGCATAATCCTTGACAATCTATACCTATTATTGAGAGAGTATTATTATTTTTCATATTATATTTACGCATCCATTTTAATAAATTAACAAATGATTTATTTAAAAATCCAATATTATCAATACCATCTAAATAAAAATTGGATTTATTCTTTATATATTTATCAAGAATTTTACCACATGAATATTCTTCTTCCATAACAAGTACAGTAAAACGATGTTTTTTAACAAGTGTTTTAAACAATTGAATTCGCCAGTTATTTATTTTAAGTTGTCCATGTGTAGCTTCTCCGATACCAATTATTTTATAATAATTTTTAATCCAATCCATTATAATATATTAGTTTTTAAATTCCCAAAGTTTTTAATAATTTCTTATATCCTTTGGGGGTAAAATATATTTCGACTTCAACATTCTTTTTTATATCATATTCTGGTATTATATATGTGACCATTAATTTTGTATCATTAAATTTTAGTTTATCTTTAGTTATTTGAGTATCATACCATCTACCACTATAATTTGAATCAATTGAATCGTACATATGATATACATAAAAGCGATTTTCACCTTTTTTGGATATAGTGATTTTATTTTTTTTACATATTTCTCCTTTATCAATTTTTGAATACAAGATATCGGGGTTTTTCATTTCTTTATATTTTTTTACACCGGTATAAGATCCTTGTAATTTAACTGACATATATTATTATTATATATATTTCTTAAATACTAATATTTTACATTACTGTTTTGTAAAGAATTATTCACTTTTTTTTTCCAATTCGGTGATAAATGGTCATATATTTCAAGTATCCATCGTGGTGCAATATTATATTTATAAATATATCTATCTTTATCTTCATCAATAATAATATCACGGGGTATGATCCGATGTTGTGCTCTATTAATTGTTAGCAATTGTAAGCGATTATCTTGTATGCTTATTATTACTGAATGTGATATGTAATCGTCACTGTAAAAAAAACCATTTTTAATTATACCCTGTTGTATATCATCAATAATGTGTGCACTTGTTTTGTATTCTTTCATGCAATAATAATTTCCAAGTCTATTATTAGTATTTTTAAGCTTAAACCATCTATCTGGACAAAAGTCTGTTAAAATTTTTTCCTCCCAGGACATATAATATATCATAATATATTATATATCTAATTGGCTATAAAATTATTCTAAATTTTGTAATTTTTCACATATAATATCAATCATTTCAACTGTTTTATCTTTTAAATTATGTGATTCGGTTTTAAGTGAAACATACCAATCAATTCTTTGTGAAATAGATTCTTTCATAATATCAGTAGCAGTAAAATAACAATAACTTGGCAGAGTACCATATATTTCATTTAATACATAATTTCTAAGATCGGAATCTTCTTCCTCGGTCATATATATGAATATATACCAGTATATTGTGCATAATATAAAATATTCATTTTTTTTTTATAAATTGGGTAGAGTTGTATTAGACAACTGGATAGCTTGGCTGCATTGCAATTCCGCACTGTCCATGCGGGCTTGTAACATCCCGAGCCATCTTAATATATCCATCATCACCCCAGACATCACCCCAGCTATTTTTAACGATCCAATATTTCTGACCATTTTCCTCGCCGTACCCTACTGCTAGAACACCATGATCTAGCTGAGTACCACATGCTTTGTTGAAAATACCAGATTTGTAAAATTGGAATGCTGGCTGATCTGCCTCAATAGCAACACTAACTGGTTGCTGCTGTACAGCAGCCTCGAGTTGCGTTTCATCATCTGTCGGAACATCGTGATACGAACTAATTTGGATGGCGTGCCTGTTTGCGAGAGACTTGTTACAAGTCCCATCGCGGGCATCATACGGATAATTACCCTCAGTATCCAAACCACCATTCTTGATAACATACTCAAATGCATTGTCCATTAGACCTCCAAAACATCCCTGATCACCCTCAGCTGTGCTGCAATCAACAAGTTGTTGCTCGCTGAGGCTGACCAGTTTGTTTCGGGCAATAAACCATGCACCTTCCATACTACCCGTTGCACTGAAACTCCAACAACTACCACATTGGCCCTGATTCTTCACCGGGGTAACCGCACCCTTGGTACGCCAATCAACTGACTTGGCAGTTGCTTTCGGCAGAGAGTGTCCAATGGACACCTTCCGGCGATGGATGTAACCAAGATATTTTGATGACCACTCAGACTGAGTTAGATCAGCAAATTGATTAATACCGAGTGTGTAGTTGTGTAGACCACTTGCAGCTGCAAAGTTGTGTTGTGCAATAAAGTCGATATTTTTGATAAAAATCATTCGACGTTGAATATCTTCCAACGTATTGTACGTCTTATCATAAATACCCTTCCAACTATCCCACATAATGTCATAGTCACGATCATGACTAATACGTGGAGTAGTGTCTTGAATGGATACTGCTTCCGTCAATACAGAAGCAAATAGCATAGTCGCGCAAAAGAACAGAGAGGTTTTCATAATTGCCATACTTTAGAAATAAAATATCGATTATTAAAAAATCAATTTTTTCTTTATATTTTTAATCTTATTAATTTTAATGATATCAAAAAAAGAAGCAAAAAAAGAAGTAAAAAAAGCAAAAGATATAGTAACTACAACCGATAAAAAGGAATCATCTGATATTAAAGCAATTGTTGTTACAGAGAAGGGCAAGATTATTGCACTTGATGTAGTGGTTTTACTTACAGTTGCTTTTTTATTATTCAGATTCGTAATTTCACCATTATTTGGAATAAAACATGATGAAAATCGGCGACTTTACAGTGTAATAAAATCATATAGTGGTAGAGTATTCAATACAAGAAATATCCTGCTACTTTTATTATTTGTTGCAATTTTGGCAATATTGTTTTCATTTAATGACCACGAATTTAAAAAAATTGGATTGATTTTGCTTATTTCATTTATAACTTCACTTGCAGTGGAAGCAAAATTATTTATGACAGGTGCTCTCATTTCAGGAGTAACTGGTTATCTTTATATTAGATTATTAACATATGTAGATAGGAAAAAAGAAGCAAATAAAAAAAAGAAGCAACAAAATATACAAGGGAATACGTCGTAAATAAATATATATTATATATATTATATATATTTAAAAAATATATTAAAATTTTGAAAAATAATAATTGAAAAATATTGTGAAGATAATGCCTTTGCGCAATATAGATAAAACTGTTACAGTATCATATATATCTATTACATTACAAACAATTTTATTAAGTTACATGCAATTTATTAACTATATGATTATAAAAACAGTATCTCATAATAATATTTATAATTACAATAGACAACTTATTATTGCATTTCTAGTTTTTAATTTATTAAGTTCAACATCGAATATTATTCTTATTATCAGAATGTTTGTTCACAGGATTAAATTTGGATATAGTGAAAATGTCAATATTAATGAAGAATTATGGGGTAAAGGCAAATATATAAATAAAATGCATGGATTTATATCAACATGTTCCTTTGGAAATATGATATTATATTGTTTAATTACAAATCAATATTTAACCAATGAATGCACAGACTATTGTGGTATTATGGCAATTATTACTTATACCTTTATAATGATTATTAGTTTTATAGGCTTTTTGTTAGTAGTTGTTTGTCTTCTATATTGCTTTATACCAAATAATAGTTCTCGACGTCCTAATATTGAAAGAGAGCGCGGTACTGGAAGTATAAGAAGGGAAGTAATAAATATAACGTGCATCGATGACCAAATAAATAAAAATTATTTGGTTATAAGAGAAGGTTATGGTAGACAACGAATTTTGAGTGCATTACAAAATATTTCTCCGAATATTGTATATACGTTTGCACTTATCAATAAAGAAGATGAAACTTGCCCAATGTGTCTTGAAAATATTGAACAAAATGAAGCAATCTCCGCACCATGTGATCGCCGACATATATTTTGTAAATCATGTGTTAAATATTATGCGACATTATGTACAGAGAAATGTAAAAGTTTGCAATGTCCAATTTGCAGAGAACCATGGGAAAATATTTAACTTTTTCTCCATTTTTCTAAATTTTCAAAATAAATATTCCAAACACAATTCGGACAAGAATCTCCACAACATTCTGCTGGTTTTGGCATTATTGGTTTTGTTTGTTCTTTGATTTTAATTTTTACACCTTTAATAAGTTCTAATAAAAGTTTTTTTTTCATTTAATTTTATATTATAAAAAAAATGAATCCATTTGTAAGAAATTTATATAAGAGATTGATACTGGCTGGAAAAGATTATCCAGGGGGAATTAAACTAGTGCGGCAAAGGGCTAAGATAGAATTTTATAAAAACGCAAATATCATAGATGAATTTGAAATTAAAAAGGCAATAAATAATGGTAGATGGTGGGTTAAAGAAATATACGCAATTAATTCTTTCAAAAAATATCGTGAAATGAAAAAAAGATATTCATAATTTTGGTTTTAAAGATTTTTATAGAAATATTATAATGATTGAGTTAAATGAAATATCTGTGGATGAATCAAATCATAAAATTTCTTGGGAGGATCTTTGTAAAAAAATGTATTTTTCAAGAGAAAATGGACTAAATGAAACACAAGTTTTAGAAAGTGTGGAAAAATGGGGGGAAAATAAATTAACTGAAAAGAAAAGAGTTCCGGCATGGCTACGGTTTTTAGGTGAATTTAAAAATCTATTTTCTGTTCTTTTACAGTTAGCATCTGTTCTATGTTTTGTCGGATATGGTTTAGACACTGCGTCTTCGGATAATCTTTATTTGGGTATGACTCTTTATATTGTTGTTATCTTGACTTCAATATTTTCTTTTTATCAGGATTCAAAAAGTCAGGCGATTATGGACGGCTTTAAAAATATGATTCCCACAATGGCAAAAGTAATTCGCGATTGTAAATTTTGTGAAATACTTGCAGTCGAAGTTGTAGCAGGTGATACAATTATTTTAAAGCAAGGGGATAAAGTTACTGCTGATATTCGTGTTTTTGAGTCCAACAGTTTAAAAGTAGATAATTCTATTTTAACTGGTGAATCTGAACCACAGGAAAGAAAAACTGATTCAACGCACGATAACATTTTAGAATCGAAGAATGTTTTATTTTATGGAACTTTAATTGTTGAGGGAGAAGGGAAGGGAATTGTTTTAAATGTGGGAGACAAAACAGAAATGGGTAAAATCGCGGATTTGGCAGTAAATACCAAGAACGTTGAGACACCAATACATCGTGAAATTAAATATTTTGTGAAAATTATTTCCGTAATTGCTATTATTTTAGGTATTAGTTTTTTCACTATGGGAATGATCAGAGATAGTGCCACAATGGGAATGTCACAAGCAGTATTTATCCGAAATATTATAAATGGTATTGGGATTATTGTCGCTAATGTTCCCGTGGGATTATTGGCAACAGTAACGATTATCTTAGCATTATCAGCGAAACAGATGGCGAATAAAAATGTGTTAGTTAAAAATCTCGAAGCAGTAGAATCACTCGGATCCACAAGTGTTATCTGTACTGATAAGACGGGAACATTAACTTTAAATAAATTATCAACATCTCATGTCGGATTTAATGGAGAGCTTTATAGAGTCGAAGAGCACTTATCCGAAAAATATAAAGGCAATCCATATTGGCATAAGTTTTTACAGATTGGTTTGCAAAGTAATCAGGCCGAAGTTGATCACAATGATGTCGATAGGTTTATTGGTAATTCTTCGGATATTGCTTTAATGCATTTTTTGTTATCATATACTAGCAAAGATGAGTTAGAAACAATCTTTGAGATCCCGTTTGATTCTAAAAGGAAATGGCATTTAAAAGTTTGTCGCAGTAACGAAAAAGTATTATATTTTTTTAAGGGAGCTCCTGAAAGAATATTACTTTATTGTAAAAATATGATAATAAATGGTGAGAAACGCAATATGAATATTGAGACCAATGAATATTTTGACTCGATGTACAAATATTTTGCCTCAAAAGGGGAAAGAGTGTTAGGATTTGCTTATAAAGAAGAAGATTACAATGATTCAATACAATATGATATAGAGCATACGAGTGAATTTATGACTGATTTTTGTTTTTATGGATCATTATCATTTCAGGATCCTCCGCGAGAAAATGTTCCTTGGGCAATTAAAGAATGCCAATCAGCGGGGGTTAAAGTTGTAATGGTTACGGGAGATCATCCACTTACTGCACAATCAATTGGCGAACAAGTCGGAATATTAGATTCTAATCATGAAACATTCGTTATTGGTCCTGAAACAACTTTATCAGAGGATTTTGTACAAAATATTCGTAATCACGAAAATATTGTTATTATTGGGGAGATTATGAAAAAAATAGATGACGAATGTTGGAATGAGATAACGAACAAGGATAATATAGTTTTTGCGAGAACATCTCCGGAGCAGAAGTTGCAAATTGTGGAAAAATTTCAGGAAAAGAAAGAGATTGTTGCGGTGACAGGAGATGGAGTGAATGATAGTCCTGCGTTAAAAAAGGCGGATATTGGAATTGCGATGGGAATTAATGGCAGTGACGTTTCAAAGGAGACTGCGGATATGGTCTTATTGGACGATAATTTTGCTTCAATTGTTAATGGAATAATTGAGGGGAGAAGAGTGTTTGAGAATTTGAAAAAATCGATTGCGTATACATTAAGTTCAAATATTCCGGAAATATTTCCGTTTCTTATTTTTATGATTGCAAATATTCCAATACCTTTGACTACAGTTTTAATTCTTTTTATTGATTTATGTACGGACATGATTCCAGCAATATCATTTGCATGGGAAGCGACTGAGTCAGATCTTATGAAGCAGAGACCGCGACGTTTAGGAGTGGATCGTTTGGTTGATGCTCGTTTAATAAGTTTTAGTTATTTGCAGATTGGAGTGATACAGGCACTTGCTGGATTTATGACTTATTTTTATGTAATGAACGATCACGGTTTTCCTATTTATATTTTGGGAGGGCTCGGAAGTTATTTTGGCGAAAGGGATTTATATTGTAGTTTAAATAGTGCTGGTAGTTTAGAAACATGTGGATTTGATAATATTGCAGGTTTACAATTATGGAGAACTGCGGAGCAGTGCGCTACTACGTTAGCGGAAGCGCAAACTGCATATTTTGTTTCGATAATAATAGTGCAAGTATCTGATATGCTTATTTGTAAGACACGTCGGAGTTCAATATTTAGACATCGTCATTTCAATAAGGTTTCATTTTTTGGATTTACTAGCGAAATAGTTTTTGGTGTATTGATAACGTATGCGCCATTTTTGAATACAGGATTGGGTACAAAACCTATTAAATTTATTTATTGGTTGATCCCAATACCTTTTGCGGTCTTTATATTTTTCTATGATGAAGTTCGGAAATTTATGCTTCGAAGATTTGCAGAAAATAAATTGTTGCAAAAAATATGGGGATGGTGATTAAAATTCTCGGAATTTCAATATATTTTCATGTATTATAATATAAATGTCAGGAAATCAGGAAAAAATTACTATAGTAAGTTGTATAGATTATCGTTATGATGCTCTTGTATGTGTATATCTAAATAAGCAAGGATTAAATGCTAATTATTATAATTGCACAACTGGTGGTGCAGGTTTACCTCTAGGATATAGTAAGAGTTGTAAAGAGCTTTGTGGATGCAAAGGATGTAAACCATGTAATTCTCAAGTAAAAACTTTAAGAGAAAGTTTGAATGTAAATATTAGCATCTCGATAGGATTAAGTGGTATTAAAACTATTTATGTAATCAATCATCAAGATTGTGGTGCGTTTAAAGTATTTTTAGGTTGTAGTGGATACCCGGAAACATTGGGTTCAGATAATCAAAAAGAAATAGATATAAATGCACAAGTTTTAACTAATTCTAAAAATTATTTAACTTGCAAAAATAAAGGTATGAATGTACGTTTAGGTGTTGTGGATATGAATGGCAGTGTTGCGGATTATAATCCAGAAACTAAATCATGGGTTTTACAATATACTGGTGCGGGTACTGATCCAAAAGGTTTGTGGTATGGAATGAATTAATTTTTCCGAAATTTCATTATGATATGTAGATATATTATAATGAAAAACTGTAACAAACTAAACCCAAACTGTCCACCTGATATTTCCGGTGAATTTAAATTATCAGAAACACTATATGGTAATCTAAATGGAAATAAAATACCATTAGACAAACCTTTAAAACTAAGTTTACACACATCTTATAAACAAAATGACTTATTTGTTAAACATAAAGTGGATCATCAAAAGTTTCCAGACAGAGAGCCTGCTCCAGGAGTATGGAAAAAAAAATACGATGAAAATTTAAATTTTAGGGGATGGGACTTATATCTTGCTGATAGTATCAATGATAATGGATATAGTATTTTAACCCCAGTAAGTGTAAAAAATAATAGAGTAATGAAATTTACTGCAAATTATATTGAATCTGGATATATGGAAGGTAATCCATTGCAAACACCATTAGTTGCGTCAGGTACAGGTGTCAGAGTATGTAAGAAATAGATTA
>Ga0233412_10001063_pt1 | contig 15002 bp, 9 predicted proteins | sample Na_anoxic_4_MG_FD_180667 | JGI IMG/M metagenome (GOLD analysis project Ga0233412, IMG submission 180667) | Seawater microbial communities from Saanich Inlet, British Columbia, Canada - Na_anoxic_4_MG | ecosystem: Environmental > Aquatic > Marine > Inlet | place: Canada: British Columbia...
CAGCATATCAGTATGTGACGGAGACTACTCCGGGCAACGTTATAACAGACGGTACGCTTACAGAGAATCTAGCCGCGTCTATTACTAGCACTAACTGGCTTCCACCACCTCCATTCAACACAGTAGCGGTTTCATCAACTACATACCAGTATGACTGGGCCTACCCTACAGGTGCGCTCAAAGGTCTTACTATGATGGCTAACGGCATTATGGCAGGGTATACAGGTAAAGAGATTTGTTTTAGTGAAGCCTACTACCCACATGCTTGGCCTGAAGAGTATCGGATCACTATAGACTATGACATAGTGGGATTAGCTGCAGTTGGACAGACACTTGTGGTATCCACTAAGGGCAACCCTTACCTAGTTACTGGTGTATCACCTAACTCACTTACGCAAACTAAGCTAGAGGTTAATCAGGCTTGTGTGTCTAGTCGTAGTATGGTGGACATGGGTGAGAGTGTTCTATATGCAGCACCAGATGGTATTGTTCAAGTTAAGAGTTTTGGAGCTAAGTTAGTTACAGGAGATATTATAGATCGTGACTACTGGCAGAGTCTTACACCTAGCGGAATCCACGCCTATTACTGGGAAGATAAGTATGTAGGTTTCCACAGTACTGGCGGGTTTATATATGCCCCGAGCAGCAATGACTTTACTACGTTTACTCATACGGCTACGGCGGGGCACAATATATTAGAAGAGGATTCACTGTATATATCGCAGGGTACGAGTATTACTAAGTGGGCACAAGGTACCGCGGGTACGTTTACATGGAAATCTGCTGAGTTAATGTTAGATAAACCTTTAGCCTTTTCAGCAGTACAAGTTATAGGGCATCATACAGTTGCTGAACCTGTAGTACTTACACTGACTTTAGATGGGGTTGAGCAGACAGCAGTGTCTATTACAAGTAATAGTCCAGTTAGGTTGCCTAGTTACCCAAGAGTTTATAAGTACGAAATACAAGTATCAGGTACTACTACAGTTGATTCTATAACTTTGGGTAATACAGTAAAAGATCTAGGGTCGTTGTAATGGCCGAGACTAAGATACCGGCCATCCCTGAACCACCTCAAGGTACACTCTATGGGTTCCTCTCAGCCGTAAAGAATGCAGTTGAAGTAAGGCTCGGGTTAAGAGGGGATAAGCTTGATAGAGCTGTAACGCTTAGAGAGTTGTTTAGTTCTGGCGTTATCGTTGCTAGTGCTGGTAGTGCTGTATCAGCCCCAGAGGATAGTAGTACGGGATATGGATCGGCAGCTAGTAGTTATACTCCAGCTGTACCTTCGGCACCTACCTCACTCGCTACTACCCCTTCTACGGACCAGATATTTCTTACTTGGGATTGGGCATCATATGCTGGGCATGATGTCACTGAGATATGGAGAAGTACTAGCAGCAGCTGTGATTTTACTGGTTTGGATGGGTGTACGATGATAGCGGTCGAAGCTGGTAAGCTTATGGCTGATGTCCCACCAACTTCTGGTACATATTACTATTGGGTTAGATTAAGGACAACTGCTGGTGCTAATAGTGATCCGTATCCAGCGGCTAGTGCTGGGGTTAGCGGAGCATTTAATGCAGGGGCTGATTCTGGGACGTGGCAGAATGGTATTGCTACAGAGATTACAGCATATGAGGCTAGTTTTACTAAAGCGGCTATGACCAGTGTCCAGAGCCATAACTACTTTGCGGGTGTAACTGGGTGGAATATAGGTAAAGATGGTAGTGCTGAGTTTAACTCTGGAACATTTAGAGGGACGCTTAACGTTAAGAGTGCAACTTCTGGTGCTAGAATGGAGATGACCAATAGTACTTTAAAAGTATATGACTCAGCCGGCACCCTAAGGGTGAAGATAGGGGATCTTAGCTAATGGCTTTTGGTATCCAGTTAATGGACAGTAGTGGTAATACTACGCTAGATTCTACAACGGTAGCATATTCACACATAGATGTTATTTCAGTAGCTAAAGGAGCGTCTGGCAGCCAAGCATACCCTAATTTAGTTGGGTGGACTATATATGTTTCGCAGATACAGGACTTTGCTACGTATAGTGACTATAACGATATTGTTGATTGGTCAGGGGTAGATGTAGGGATTACATATCCTTCTGGGGTACCTACAGTTGCATATGACTCTAACCAGAGTGTCGGAAATGGTGGATTGGTTCAGCTGTTTATTATGGGTAACTAGTAATGGCTTACGGATTAGAAATAAAGAATGATAGTGGAAACTTCCTTATCCAAGATAAAGCACCTAGTTATATGTTTATAGGTAAAGCTACGTATGACTCGTTAGTATCACACACTTCTGTACCTTCATCGTGGAAAGGGAGGTCTTACTATTATGACCACGGTAATAGGGGTAGCCAAAACTGTTCTGGGAGTCTATCAGGCTCGGGTAGTTTTGAAATACGTACATATAATGGTTATTATAGATCTTGTACAAAAAATTATAATTGCGGGAGTCTGACGACATACTACACTATTCCAGATGATGGGGGAACAGCTATTTTTTATGTATATAGTATGCACCGCCCTATAGTGTTCTCGGCTGGCAGTGCTACAGCTAGTATCACTGATACGGGGGTAACTAACGGTGAGGGCGAGACTAGGTGGGATATAGCTTTACTAGTTGATTACCCCGCTGGGGACCCATCGGGAGTTGCAGCGATGGAGGTGTACTGCTTTGCATATAACACAGGTACGCCTACCGGCCAGGGATTAGCTGTGTTTGATTCAACGGGGAGTAATACATTTGATAGTAATAAAACTATTTTAAATATTAAAGATATTATGACTATTACAGCCCTTGACGTAGACGGACAAACATTAGGTACTATAGGCTACACATATACTGGAGGGACTGAAGTTTCTTCTATGTCTAAACCTATGTGGGCTTCGGTGGATTGGGCAAGGTGGTATCGTAGGCTAGAAAGTCCGAGTGATAGGCAGTCTATGTATTATGACCCTATCTTTGGTTCCCCAGCATGTATTTATGCTGATTCAGCGTGGGTGTACCACTGGTTTATAACAATCGGGGTGGTATCGGGTTTTTATTGGAATGGTACAACTATTACAGCAAATTTCAATGTTGCAACCAAACTAGATTGGGGGGTTACAGAGTCTAGTGGGAATGCGGCATCGGATACGTTATACGGGCAAAAAACTATACCTCTTCCGATAATAGTACCAATAATCGATGGTGCAGATTACGATTAACTATGATATACTTAAACAAACAACGGAGAAATAATTATGTCTACACCTTGGTACGAGAATAGTAGAGGAGGCACTAGTGCTCTTGGTTCTGCAGCTATTACAGCAGGATCATCACTCCTAGGTCATTTTGCTGGACGTAGTGATCGTAAAAGAGCAGCAGCAGCACAGAGAGAGTCTGCAGCAGCTATGCGTGAAGCTAATGCCATATCTCAGAAGCGTTTAGATTATGAGATTAAGGCTAGAGACGCATCTATTGCTGAGGCTAAACGACAACAAGAAGGACGTTTAGCAGATGTTACAGCTACTGGTGAGCTATCAGGCAATAGTACAGCACGGTTAGGTGAGGTAGCTTCTACCATAGGTCAGCAGTATGATACTGCAGCTCAATCTCAGCAACGTCAAAGTCTTGGCATGGGTATAGATCCTACTAAACTAGCTAGATCGGGATACCATAATGTATCTGGTCAAGCACTAGGTAAAGCAGCAGCTATTACTCGTGAAAGAACTAGGGGTGCTAAAGAGGGTGCAGATATTAGAAATAAAGCAAGATCCTATGTGGCTACTGGCGATGTTAACTATGGTAATGCGCTAAGTAATACCACTGGAGTTGGTTCAGCATATGGCGATATGGCTACTAGTCAGAGAGCACTTGGGCAAGGATATGGTCAGGATGCTAACCGATATAGCCGAGATGCTCAAGCTACGCAGAACGCTATCGCAGGGTTAGGGCAACGTTTTGAATCTAGGTATAACCAAGATGCTTATGATAAAAATGCTTATGAGCAAGCAAACATACGTAACGCAAACGAATCAACACGTAATACTTTATTGGAAAAGGCTATCATAAATATGGCAGGAGCTAATGTTAACAAGGAGGATGCGTAATGAGTTCATTAGGTAATCTAGCTAGGTCTATTAGTTACGGTAACCAGCAGCGTAGTGTGTATGATACACAGAATCAACAACGTGCTACTAATGAGCTGGCAAGAGCTGAGGCCATCCAGAAGAGTGAGCGTGAAAAGTTCTTAGCTGAACAAGCGGTAGGCGATATTGAAGCTTTCCAAAGTAACCGACCTACGCAACAGTCGTTAGGTCTATCGAGAGTTAAACCACCCGCTGTTACGGTTAAACCACCCGCTGTTACGGTTAAACCACCCGCTGTTACGGTTGAGGATATAGAAACTCAGTCTAAGCTGGGAGATACCCAAAAGATAGAAGCTGATATAGTTAAAGATCCGGGGGTGATGACTAAGGTGGGGGATTGGATTACCGAAAACCCATTAGATGCAGCAGCTACTGCTGCTATGTTTGTTCCCGGAGTTGGTTGGGTAGCATCTGCAGTATTAAGATCATTTAGTGCAGGGGGTAAGCTCTATGGCGTATATAAGAAAGGTAAACAGGTCGTAAAAGCTGCAGATGAACTAAGTAAACGTGCTACGGTTGCTACACGCCGTGGGTTAGGGAGAACGCGCCGTGAGTATGGGGATCCAGGGGCTTTTGGCCGTAGAAGAACTATACCAGCAAACCGCAGAAACTTTGATACTGAGGCCGCAGCGCAGCGTTCATTAAATGCGAGTAACTATCGTGCGGGTTCACAAGAAGTTATCCAGACGGCTAACGGGAAGTGGACGATTGCGCCTACAGTTAAAAATGTACTTACATCAAGTAAAACTGCAGCGGTTGGCGGAGCGGTATATCTAGGCAGTAGCGCGCTCTCAGATGATGAGAAGAAAGCTAAAGTTAATGAACATAAAAAAGACCCCTCTGGGGATATTCCGTCGCCAGCAGGTGAGCCTACTGAGCGTATGTGGAAGAACGCGGCTGGTATTGAAATGACTGAGACTGAGGCCACTAAGGTACTTTCTACGGCTACTAAGGCTTGGAACGCACGTAAGTTAGCCGCTGTACGAAGACTACAAGAAGGTGGTATTCTCGGGAAGGATTCGTTATCCAATTTCATTGAAACCGGAACACTGTCTATGTCAGCTAAGGATTTGGCTAGTAAGGTTAAAAGTAAATCCGATATAATGAAGGGGGTTAGCTCCACATTAGATATGGTGGTCCCTGGGCTGGAAGACTATTATGGGGGGGCACGAGGGTACTTTACTAAAAGTGCTAAGGGGGTTAAAAAGTTTGATACCGATAAGGCTAAGTCTGATATATATAACACCTTATCACAATCACCCGCGGCGATAGCAGTAGTTTTTGGAAGGCGTAGTATGGATGAAATGACACCAGCAGATTTCGCACTCGCAGGGAAGATTATAGGTATGAATAGATCTAATGATTTCCAAGGGAGTCAGTCTAGTTGGTACAACCCAATGTCTGAAGACAGAGCAGCTAATCTCAGTACAGGTAATATGCTGATATCTAAATTCCTAGCTAAGTTTTCTGAGTCACAGAGTACAATCGCACTACTTACTAAAGATGGAAGTAAGAAACAGTTTGATGTCGCGTTATTGCGGGAAGAAGCCGATAATGCGGGTATTACGCTAGACAAACTTATCGCACGTATTATAGGTGAGAAAGATACGTCTGAGCCGATGAAACCGCAATGAGTCTTGACGATACCGTCGCACGGTTAATAGCCGGAGCATCTGATGTAACTGATGCTCGCGGTATGGAAGATGCGGATACTATACAACGGTACAGGCTTCTTGGGTTTGATGCCAAAGAAGAAGGCCACGTTAGTGGAGATATTGCTTCGGAAGGTGGGTCTATTTATGGAACCCGTGGGTCAGAGATTGAAAATAGGATAGCAACTGAGACATTATCAAAATTAGACCATATTGAGCAGGATGGATACGGTTACTACGGTAGACCACTAGGAGTTGCCAGAGATGCAAGTGGGCGTAACCTTAATGCTGTTATGGTGGCTAAAGGTGTTGGTGATGTTGCACGACACGATGTCACGAAGTTTAACGCCTATGATATAGCAAGAGGCGAGTTTAATAGACAATCAGCGATAGAAGGTACTCCAGAATATGATACGCTATCTGAATTTGTTAAGGTCGGAGAGGCTAATAGAGCCGCAGGTTTACACGGTGCTATAACACGTAGTAACGTTAGAAAACCATATAAACAACCTTTAGTAGGCGGGGCGCTTCGTAGAGGAGTAGACCAAACTCAGGGTATGTTATATGGTTTTGGGCAGGCTGTATCTAATAAGTTTGGATTGGAATCTGCTGAAGCGTGGATGGATGAGGGACGTGTACAGAACCTAGTTGAAGCTGCTAGAAACCCCCCTAAGTTCGCGACTACTGATGATGTTCATAGCCTCGCTGATACAGGTGGCTTTATCATTGAGAAGATGGTGGAGAACCTACCGAACCTCGCGGTTATGCTTAGTGGCGGTGTAGTAGGTTTAGCGGGTAGAGCCGCTGTGGGTAAAGCGTTTATTAGTGGTACGAACGCTTTCATAGCTGGTGGTGCTGCGGGTGCGTATGGCGTGCAGTCGGGCGAATATTTCAATGAGTTATTAGCTGAGGGCGTTAGTGCCGATGATGCTGCGGGTTCGTCGCTTATAGCTGGCGTACCGGGTGCAGCTCTAGAGTTTGCCCCGTTAGGCATTGCTATAGGTAAGTTAGCGAAACTTACTGGTAGTACGTCTAGGGGTATTAAAGGGCGACTTAAACAGCTTATGGGGGCGGCGGGAGTAACGTCAGTGGCTGAGGGTGCAACTGAGTACGCACAAACGGCTATAGGTCAACTTAACAAGAAGCACCATAACCCTGACTATGATATGATGAGCCCAGAGGCTATTAGTGAACGTAACCAAGCAGCTGTTGCTGGAGCTGCGGCGGGTGGTGGTACGACTGTTGCTGCTGGGGCAGCGGCTATGGGGATATCGACAGGTGTTGATGCAGTAGGAGCTATGCAGGCGCGGCGTACCGCAGAAGACGAAACTTTAGATACAAATAGTAATGCCGCTGGTATTGTCGCATATGATCGTGATACAGGGGATACGGTGACTATAGTCCCGACTACCCCTGAAACACTGCAGGTGGATATAGGTAATATAGATAAATTAGATAACGTCCGAGTTGAAGTAGTTGATGCTGCGGGGCTCAAGCGGGCGCAAGGAATAGAAGACAATGTACAGGCAGATGTCACTCCTCCACCTGTTTGGGATTCAGATGTACCCCCTGTAGGCGAGACGGCCACTAGGCAAGAAGAGGTTCGAGACGAAATACCTATTAATATATTCCGTAAGGATGGTAAACTAAAGTCCGATAGTTGGTTTAAAAACGGGAAAAATATTAGTATGACTGATCTAAATAATGTAGCTAAGCAGATGGGGGCGTGTACATAATGGCTAGTTGCTCAAATCTTAACCGTGCCCAATTAGTAGAGGCTATTAAAACGCGTTATACTGATATGGCGCAGGAGAGGTCTAAGGCGCGGGTAAAAGAAAGTGCATCTAATGGATTTCCTGAAATAGAAAAAGATACTAATCCTCAAGTAGAAGACAAGTGGTTACAGTGGCGACCTAAAACTACATACACCGATAAAGGTGAAGTTATACACCCTAGTGCTGCGGAAGTGGCGGAAGCTTTTGATGGAGTGCCGTGGAGTAACAAAACTGAGGTGTCTAATCATTACTTCTTTAAAGAAGTTCATCACCGGTGGGGTGCGGCTGTTGCTCTATTGAGTGGTAACCAGCAGGATCTATCGGACCTGCAGAAGCGTATAATGCAAATGCAGTATGATGAACTAAAGCATCTACTAGCAGCGATGAAAGTTAGAGCCCCCGAGGCTTATACCCAATATACCGCGAAGTTAGAAGCTGATGTAGCAGCAGCGAAAGAGCCTAAACCAGCGCCTAAACCAGCGCCTAAGCCTAAACCAGCGCCTAAGCAACAGAAAGCTGAATGGCAAGTAGCATTAGATAATGGGATGAGTGTTGAGGATGCCGTTACTGAGTACGGAGCAAGTAAAACTGCAATGATTAAGGCGTATGCTAAAAGTATTGGTGCGGTGGCACCTAAGCCTAAGCAACAGAAAGCTGAATGGCAAACGGTCATTGATGACTTACCGTTTAAACCAGATGTTGCAGCATTCGCTAAACAATATGGTATTAGTGCTGATACGGTTATCGCATATATTAAGGGGGACAAGAAGAAGCCGCTGGTAGTAGAGGCTAAGCAACAGAAAGCTGAATGGCAAACGGTCATTGATGACTTACCGTTTAAACCAGATGTTGCATCATTCGCTAAACAATATGGTATTAGTGCTGATACGGTTATCGCATATATTAAGGGGGACAAGAAGAAGCCGCTGGTAGTAGAGGCTAAAGAGGGTACCCCGATAGAAGTTATACCGTCTGGCAATCAAGGTAAAGGCTTAAAGGGTACTACATTTGAGGATAACTTTACCCGTGATGATAAAAAGGTATTACCCGAAACATTAGAAACTACTGATAAAGATCAGCTTCGTAAACTTGAAGAAGCTACTGATATTGGTAAACTGACGGCTAGTATTAATAAGTTTAAGGGTATCTTTAGTGCTGCGGCCATTAAAATAGGCAGAGTTCCACAACGTAAAAAGATATACCCTGACGATATATTAAATGATCCATCACTACTTATACAGCAGATGCGAGATGGTTTTGCTATGTATAGCGATGCGGATTTAGCTACTATATCAGTAGTTGCCCATCGGTGGGTTGCGCAGCGTAGTAGTGGCACGCTTAATCTGAGTAAAGATCAGGTTAAGAATATTATGCTTATGGATGCCCGACCTACTAACGCTCAGTATAAGAAAGTTAAGTCTATGGGTATACCAATGACTGTAGCTGCTAATGAGCTAGGGGGGCAGATTAAAAGTGCGTTAGGTATTAAAGCGGTTGATGATACTATCCATGATATGGATGCGCGTATGAACACGGCGTTAGGTACGTTTGCGCTGGGTGTTATAACTGATATGTCACTTGTTAAAATACAGGGTATGACTGCTGCGGAGCGGACGAAGTTTAAATTTTCGGGAGTGTCAGAGAAGGGCGCGTCTAAAACTAACTTTATTAAAGTAATACATACTGTCGATAAACAGGGGCTTGAAAAACCTCATAAAAACGTACAAGTTGCGATGGACATAGCTAAGTCTAATAATGTTGTATACGATATATTAGTCGGTGTAAATAATGTATTTGAAGAGCCGTCATTTGCGGAACCTACTTTTAAACAAATTAAGAAATTTATTAAAGCTAAGTTTGGGGTGGATTTCAAAGTACAGAAAGAACAGTTAAATGCGTTATTTAAGTATTCGCATGTTAAGTGGGTATACGACGATAGCTTTAAGAATCTTCGTGATACAAAGGGGTTTGAAGATTTCCTACTAGAGTTATCAGGAACGAACGTTGATTTTGATAAAATCCACGAAGGTCGTAGAGAAGATGAAAGGGCTAAGTTAGCAGCTACTAAGCGGGACTTGGATAATATGATGGAGTTCTCCACGCTAACCCAGCGGGATAAAGTATGGGATCCATTCTTTATCATGAATGAAGCGTGGGCTAATATCCGTATGGGTATGCAGGGGATCATTACTCCTCAGGGGAGTAAACTCCATAGATTATTTATACGTCCTGCAAAGCAGTCGTTTAGGGTTAATCCTAAGATCAAGTCAGCTTCAAGCAATTACTCTCAGTATGTTTTAGCTATTTCGCACCACCTTGGTAATGATGAAAATACTAAAAGAAGCGTGCATGTAGCTACATTCAAAAAGGCATTGGCATGGATAGAGGCTAATAAAGCGCCAGTATCAACTGCGCACGCTAAAGAGTTCTTAGTTGAGTTTGACGCTGTAGATTACGATGGGTTTAAGGCGTATATTGAACTTCAGAAGTATAACTCTGAGGCGATATTCACTTCAAATATATCACTAGAAATGGATGGTAAAACTAATGGGTTTGCTATCGGACTTATGAACAGCCCGCTTATTACTAAATGGACTGATTGGCTAGGTAAGATTGGAGTGTTTGTCCCCGGTAGTAAGCATAAAAATAGCAGCTTGTATGCACAGGATAAGCAGACAACCGATGCTTACCAGACACTAGCTAAAAAAATACCTGCCTCAGAGATACCGGAACTAATTAAGCTCTTTGGGCCAGTAACAACCAAAGGGCACGTTAATGCCCCTTGGCGTAAGCTATTGAAGTCACCGTTTACCATATATATGTACGGGGCTAGTAAAAAGTCAGTTAAAACGACGTTACTATATAGTAGTATGTTTAATAGTGTTGAGATGGCGCTATATGAGGCGGCTGAGGCTAAAGGCGACGTAACCACACCGATAGATGTGGAGGTTATGTCCTATGATACAGAGGTAGGTGCTATAGCTACTATACTAGAGAAAGAGCTCACAGAAATTAGAAGTTTCTACAAAGTAGTTACAGATGCTATGTCTATACAGGCAGCTTTATATGCTAAGGCTAGAGATGCAGCGTTTAAGGGTAAAGACCTTATTACTAAAGCCGAGCGTGCGGAGATAGAGAAGAGTTTAGAACCTATGCTCCCTCGTATGAAGGGTGGTACTGGCGAGATAATCTTCGGGAAATCTAAGAAAATAGCGAGTAATACTCCACCTGTTCAGATTCATATGGCAGTAAATGGGCAAAAGAGTATAAGCGCAGGTATTAGGCATAAAAGTATTATTGACCCTGGGTCAGCTACGATGCCTGTACTTACGCACTCGTATGATGGGGCTAATATTGTTGAAGCGTTAAATAAACATGTAGCCACAACTCCGTTCTTGAATTTACATGATGCGGCTGAAGCTTCACCTATCGCTATGCCAGATATTGGGCAAACACTTAATGAGGCGTTCCTCGATAGATCGACTAACTATAACATTATAGATGATGTAATAGACTCGATGAATAAGCAGCTAAAAGAAGCGGCTAATTTAGGTGTACTTGATGGGAATATACCAATTCGTGATAAGAAGGGTAAGATGCACGATACACCTATAGTCGATGCGCTTAATGAACTGGCGATAAGACTTAATGGAAGTAAACGTGAATTAGATGCAGCTAAGGCTGAGTTCAGTAAACACAGTTCAATACGAGTTGACCAATATGTAGGCGATAACGGATCAGCAGTTTTTGAGAGAGAACTAAAAGAATATGTTCCAACTAATATAAATCTTACTATCCCAAATACAGAAAAAACTGCTTCTCCACGAGTTATATCTCAAGGAGCTATAAAACCAGATGCAGATATGCGTAATAGCTATAAAAACTTTAGAGCTCCAAAAGGTGAGGAGATAGCACTTTTCAATGCTGCGCTCGACTTTTTTGAAGGGAATGGTTTACCTAAAGAGGTGTTTAACAACCTAAAAAATGGTGTATGGATAGCCGATCAGCAGGATGGTGAAACAACTTTAGGCTCATACATGCCGGGGGAATATATTGTTATTGCGTACTCAGAGAAAGACAAAAAGATGGACAAGGTGCAAATGGCTCATGTTTTTGCGCACGAGTTAGGGCACGCAATTCATCACGCAGCCGATGGTTATGATATGGACTTTACTCCTGCATCGGTTGAAGTAGAGTATAAAAAGTTCGTTAAGGCGTATGAGGCTTCTAAAGGGTTAGCTCCATACACATCTTTTTTCGCACATCCATACAATAACGGAAAACTCGCGGATATTAAAAATGACCGTGTAATCGTTAAACCCGATATGATGGGCGCGTATCTTTTAGAGCTGCACGCGCAGTACGCGGCGGCTTACCTGTTACATCACGAAAAGCGGGGTGAGTATCCTGCAATTACTAAATATATAGAGGGCAGTTATGCAAAAATTAAGCGAGCTAGAAGTGGCACAGGGACTAGGACACACGGGGCGGCGGGTAGCGTCGGACCCGGAGTGGCAACGAAGAAACAAAGCGGTAATAGCAAAAACCCCGCGCATTACGAAAATGCCGTCAGCCCCGGTAGGGAGAAAGCCCTCTTCGCCGCAATCGGACGGAGTATCAGGGGAGTGGGATCTCCCATTTGGGACGTAACCCGTAAGACTTTATGGACACTTCCGTGGATGCTAGAATCATTTAAGGTTCCCGGAGCTGACAGAGTTATATCTGAGTTTTATCATAAGACACGTACTAAAGTTACGGAGAATATATCTGGGAAGACTCAGGTTTTCCGGGAGTCGTTGCAGAACCGTACAGGTGAATATCAGACGCAGTTCGACCGTATATTTAAAGGTATGAAAGATAGGGATATTGCTACTGAACAGAAGCAGATATTAGATGCTATTATTAATGGTGATAAATTATCAGCTAAGGGTGTTAAGGTTAAAGCCGTTTTCGATGAAATGTTTGATAATATCTTAGCCGAACAGACAAAAATGGGTATGAAGCCGGCTGATCGTATTCAGAAACGGGAGAACTATATCCCGCATATATGGGACGAGATCGTAGTCGCTAAGAATAAAGACCTTATGTTTAAGCTCTTCGATGAGTATACTCCGAAGGTTGATAAAGAAGATATGTTCGATAAATTATCAACACGCGGAAGTGACGCATTATTTAGAGATGCAGAGGAGTTCTCACAGACTCCAGCAAGTATTAAACGGGATAAGCATAGGATATTAAATATACCTACAGATGTACTACTGAAGCATGGGCTTATTCGAAGTTCACTAGGTGATATATTCACAGAATATAATCACGGTGTCGCTAAAGGATTAGAGTGGAATGAGCGTTTCGGTGGGTATGTGCATACTGACTTCGGTACACAGTGGGACCCATCAGCATCTATTCACTCTCATGTACGTTCGATGAAAGTTATGGGAGCTACGGAAAAGCAGGTGGATATGTTCAGTAAAGCTATGCTTGCGCTTGAAGGCCGCCTAGGTCTTGATATGAACGACTCATTGTATAAAACACAGGGTTGGGCATTAGCACTCGTTAACTGGTTAATCCTCCCGTTAGCACTTACTTCACAGTTACCTGATCTCGTGGGACCAGCTATACGCGGGGATGCAGGACTTAAAGATTCGTGGAAAGGTATGCAGGACGCGTTTAAAGCTATGCGTAGTGATCCTAAATTACTGCAAGAAACTGCTGAGTGGTGGGGGATTGTTACAGAGAAGAATGTGCAGCACGCAGTCCAAGAGCAGTATGAGCACGGCTTTATGTACGAGAAAGCGCATAAATGGAACGATAAGCTATTTAAGTATAACGGTATGCAGGCGTTCACTAGATTCTCACGGTTAATGGCACTATCAATGGGCGAGCAGTCTATGCTCAAGTGGGCGGCTTCAGGGGATAAAGCGAACCTTGAGGCATTAGGACTTACTAAAGAAGCGGTTGATACTTGGGTTAAGAATGGTAAGCGCAAACCCCGCCCATCAGCAGCTAATGTTAACGAGAAACTTATTATTGAGGCTATGACCCGCTTTGTAGATGAGGCTGTTATGCGCCCTGATGCTACACAACGGCCAATATGGGCATCGGATCCTAAGTGGACGTTATTGTGGCATCTCAAACAGTTTATGTATTCGTTCCAACTTACTATAATGAACCAAGTTGGGCGGGAGGCGAAACAGCACGCGAACGGTGGGGCTTATGCAAGGGCTATGCTACCAATACTTACGGTGGCGACTACTATACCTCTCGGGTTAATGGGGCTATTACTTAGGGATACGATCCGTTATGCTATGGCAGATGAAGAGCCACCTGAGCGTGACTTCGCAGATGCTATGGAGCGTTCAGGACTGTATAGTATTGCGCAGGTATTCCTAGATGTTCAGAAACAGGGTGAGTGGGGTAATAATCCGCTACTAGGGGTTACTGGACCGACTATCAGTAAAATATCTGATATATACACGACAGAAGACTGGGGACGTAAGTTTACTAAGTCATTACCAATATTAAATCAATTTAAGGTTGTGCAGTAGCGGTTAAAGTGGTATTATCTAAGAACATTAGATCCAAGCTAGAGCTCCCTCACACGTACACAGAGGCTCTCTTGAACTATGCCGCGTATAAGGCACATGTATCTGTAAGTGGTGATATGAAGGCAGAGAACAACACCTACTACCTTAGGTTTAAAAATAGGTGTTGACTTTTTAAAGTAACAAGTATATATTGAATGTATTGCATAACCAAATGCTGAGAACAACCCGACTAAGTCGGTTAAATATTGGAGGCCTAAATGGCGTATTACGACACAATCAACCTCGTATCGGGTGATGACAAACCAGAGCTTAACTTTACGTTAAGAGACTCAAACACTGCAGCTGCAGGTAAAACGCTTGATGAAGACGACGCCACTACGTGGGCACCAATTGACTTAACTGCGCAAACAGTTAGAGTGTACTTTAGAGCCCTTGGCGGTGACACTGTACTAGACACTATGACATGTGGTAAGACTGCGCCTTATACAAGCGGTATGTGCCATATGCAGTGGAATGCTACTACTTTAGATGTTGATGCTGGTACTTACGAAGGTGAAATCGAATTGGAAGACACCTCAGGTAAGAAACTAACTATATTCGATAAGCTCAAGTTTAAGGTAAGAGCAGACTTCTAGTACAGTGGCTATACGCGCTACAATATCAATTGAATTACTGCAAGCTAGTGTTAGCGCTGCCGAATTATCACACGCTACAGGTATCTGGACTGACCCAGATTCTAATAATAGAATGCCTAAGGATGAGATACCTCTTAGTGAAGTCCTTGTAAATGTCTTTAGTAAAGTTCTAGAAGACACTGCTACTGTTACAGAACAATATGCTTCAAGCTACACAAAGAATAATGCACCTGAATTACTTAATCTA
>Ga0233412_10001064_pt1 | contig 15002 bp, 4 predicted proteins | sample Na_anoxic_4_MG_FD_180667 | JGI IMG/M metagenome (GOLD analysis project Ga0233412, IMG submission 180667) | Seawater microbial communities from Saanich Inlet, British Columbia, Canada - Na_anoxic_4_MG | ecosystem: Environmental > Aquatic > Marine > Inlet | place: Canada: British Columbia...
AAACCAGAACCGAGTCAAGTCTGATGTTAAGGGTAAAGGCAGGCGGGGTAGCTAGTAATTATTACAAAATAGGATCTTTTGCTTTAAACAATGTTAATACACCTGCCAGGGTAGTTATTAATTCTGCTGAAATATTTGGACCAGATATGAACTTCACTTCTGAGCCTCCTTATGGTTTTAATAGTAAAAACAATGACCTGCAGTTAGAAATAGTTAGGGTAGAATCTATTAATAAAGCGGAGTTTACCGGTAGGTTTTTTGTAAAAGTCTTTCAAGATGATTTATTGCGAAGAAAAATAGCGCAAGCAAATAGCTTAGCTACTGCAACATACAGAAGAAAAGCTCTAGGGTACCTCTATAGCTTTTATAGGGCAGCAGCTTTTTCTGGAGCTCAGAATAACTCTCAAGATGGTTTTTGGAAAAACCAATGGAGGAACAATGATGGACAGGGAGATGCTCAAGGTAATAAACAAAGATTGTTTATAGATCGCATAAAAACAGGATGTTCAATACCAAGAGGGCAAGGAGTGTACACGGAAAACAATGAAAACAAAATTGATATAAGCTGGACTGGAGGGTATGGCTTATGCGAAAGCGGGCCAGCCGACGGCATACGGGGCACTAACCCTGACTTATATAATCAATTGAATTCAAGTTCTTCATTCTTTAGGTTTATAGACGCAGGTAACGGTATTAAAGACGACATTCCGGATAGGATATACGAAGTTTACAAAAGTGAAGAAGTGAAAGGCACAACTTACCGATGCAACTGCGATAACGGAAGTAACAAAGGAGAAAATTCCGCGAATCAAATGGCTCAATGGACTTTAACTTTTAGAGAAGCAGGTACTAGTAACGGTGGGTTACAATGGAACCCGTTAAATTATGTAGATAATTGGCAATTTTCTCAAGATCCTGCAGATTTTAACAACTCTTACGTAGGTATTGAGTTTGTAGAAATTGACGAAGATGATGGCAGCTTTTCAACCGCTAACCCGGCAATATTTGAAACGGAACCTAAAGAAGCAGCAGAGCTGGATATATATTGGGAAGTGCCTAAAGTTTACAAGACTTCAGAATACAACGGTGGAAAACACTTGTTAGATTTCTTCAACTGTTATTCATTCGGCAACGGGGTTGAATCCGACCGCATTAGGGACGATTTTAACCAGCCTGTAATTGAAAATGGTGTTAAGGCTTCCGCTACTTTAGACGAGCCTTATAACGAAGAAATTAGAAGTAGTGGTATAATATTTTCACAAATATTTAACTCTATATCCGGAACTAATAATCTAAACCAATTTATACAAGCAGAGTCTATTACTAAAGACTTAAATCCAGAATATGGAAGTATACAAAAGTTTCATACAAGAGACACGGACTTAATCACTTTATGTGAAAACAAGTCTATGAAAATACTTGCAAAAAAAGATGCTTTGTTTAATGCTGATGGCAGCACTAACTTAACTTCCAATGCAGAGGTATTAGGACAGACATTAACATTTCAAGGGGAGTTTGGTATAGCTAAAAACCCTGAGTCATTTGCTGAATTTGGTTTTAGAATGTATTATACGGACGCTACAAGAGGAGCTGTTTTAAGATTGTCAGGAGACGGTATCACCGACTTATCTGATTACGGAATGCATTCTTTCTTTTCAGACAACTTACCTATAAACAATAAAATAATAGGGACGTGGGATCCGAACAAAAGAAATTACAACATAACTTTAAATTCTTTAACTCCTTACTGGCAACAAACACTAGGAGCTGGGGAATTTGACAGATTAAATAAAGATCCTTTATGTGATCAGTTTGTAAACTCTTTGCCTACCACCACTACAACTGTTTCGTATAAAGAAGCAATAAATGGTTTTACATCAAGAAAAGTTTATATACCAGAAGCGGGGGCCTACTTAGACAATGCTTATTACACATTCAAGAGCGGTAGGATATGGGAAAATGGCACCAACGAAAAGCGAAATACTTTTTACAACATAGGACCTGATACACCTAGCAGTACATTGAAAAGCGGTAATCCTTATTACGAAAGCTCGTTTAATACTATATTTAACGAAAATCCAGCTGTAATAAAGGGTTATAAAACCCTAAACTATAGCGGTACAAAACCAAAAGAATATGTTTATAAAGTAGGAACCAGCCTTCAAGAATACTCTTTAGCGCAAATACAAGCACAGCAGCTAATACCTACTTCCTCAGGTAGAACCAAAGGTTGGTATGTAAACTCTATATTAACAGATCTTCAAGAAGGTGAGATTAAAGAGTTTGTTAAAAAAGAAGGTAAATACTTTAACTACATAAAAGGTATGCCTACTTTCTTTACAACAAATTGTGATACTAACGTAGATTCTAGTGAGTTCAACGTACAAGGCATTGGTAGAGCTACTAAAATAGAAGCGCCAGGTGTATCGCAATACAATGTGATAAATAGTGCAGATCCTGACTGCTCAACTAGCATATCACCTCCTGTGATATACAATCAAAACTTTGAGGTGGTGGAAGATTTAGCAGGAACATTTAATATTGTTCAGTCTAACACATGCACCTCAGCCATAACTTTCCAGCTAGGAACAGACTCAACAACTAGTGGTGTATTTACATTTAACACTGCTGGTAGCTTTACTTTTGATCCAGATACAGACTACAATGGTTCCGCTGGTTCATTCACTGTTAGAGCTTGCTGTGGTGATGTTTGCAGTAACTATGCTGTAATGAGTATTATTGTAACACCTGTAGCTGATGATCCTTACTTTTCAAGCGATGTACCTGCCTTAAACAGCTTAGTAGACGGAGATACTTGGAGCTATCCAAATATTACTTTACTTGATAATGATCATCTATCTAGTGAATTAGTTATAAATACCGTTGTTGGCATGCCTAGTTGGATGGCTCAACCTACGGCAAAAAACGACGGAACTGATCAATGGGAAATAGCTACAAGCACAGTAAGCGGCGGCGCTAGTAACATAAACTTTACAATGATTGTGGAGGATCCTGATGGTAATCAAGGTGAACAACAGGTTACAGGTACTGTAGTAGACTTACCCGTACCGGACACTACACGCGTATTTATTACAACATGGCAGCGTCTTAGTGGTACAATCACTAACATAGAACCAGCAAATTCAGCTCAAGACGCTAAATGCTTGATAGATGATTTTTATGAAATACAAAACCAGCAATACAGTCTAATTTCAAACACCGCTGTGTCGTTTAAGTTCTTCTCAAGTGACGGGCTACAAGTTGGCACTCAAATGTACAATAGCTCAACAAATGCTCCAATAACCTCAGCAGGTGTATATTTATTCGCGAATGGAACCAATGAATTGACCCCACAAAACGGCGAGACAGGTATAGACATAACTAACCCAGAGCCTGCACCTTCATCGTTCTTCATGATGGTTTTAAATAGTTCTGGTATAGTAGTAGAATACGTTCAATACAACCAGTTAGCTGTATGCGAAGATCCATGCCCCATGTGGCCAATAGATACAGGCACCGGAGGCGACGGCTACCGGATGGAAGAAGGATACACAAGCGAAGGTTATTCGATTAATCTTTCTGAGTATGCTAATTACACAACAGCATTTTGCCAGGCTTATACTACTATGTTGAATTGGGAAGCGAATCCAAACCCGCCTTGCACTTACCCTCCAATCCCGAATTGTAAACAAAGAGGCACTATGTCAACTAGGGTTTTCTGGCATCAAAACACCTCCCAACCCCAAGGTTGTGATCCAAATACAAATCCATTTTTTCCTACACTAGGTACTATACTTTTCGAAAGAGGTCTTTTTAACCCGGATATAAATTATTATAATTATCACCCGTTAGTTAATCGACGTTTTATTTTGGGTCCTGGATTATTTTATTCAAGTGATTATTGGAAAGATTTAGGAGTAGGCTATGGTACTGGGGATCACTGGTTAGTGGAAACTGATTCTACAGGTTTATGTACTAGACTAGAGAAGTTGATAGATACTAACTGGGATTACACCGCTTGTCCATAACTCAAAATAAAACAATTACTATGGCTTTTGAAAATTTTACAGTAAACGTAGTTAGTTTCCCTGCAACGTTGGGGTTAGACTGGACTAACTCATACTCTCAAATAATACTAACAATAACCCCTGATACGGGTTACTCTGTAGATGCTAACAATTTCTCAGCAATAACTCCTCTACCTACGTACGTAAGTGGTGTTACTTTTACTCAAAATGGATCTAATATAGATTGTGTCATAGCTTATACTTCACCTAGTATAATGCCTGCTGCAGATGTGTTGATAGCATTATGTATACAGGGCTATGCCTCTGAAGCCCCTATAATAATAGGTGGTACAACAAAAAGCGGCGGATTGACAAATGTATCTATACCTTCTCCGGGAGACTTCCCTATTAGTTTTAGCGGTAGTGGGGAATGGGATTCATCTTTAACAGTTTTTACGCAAGCAGTGGTTGCGTCCCCTGGTTATTATTTTCAGACTATGCCTAACTTAGCAATAGCCAAAGGAAATCTAAATGAATATACAGTAACAAATATTAAGACATTTGACAGCGAGAACAGATTAATACAGGTTGTGTTTTCTGTTTCTTACAAGTTCCCCGTCGATGATGTTTCTGGAGATGAATTTGTTTTAACTGCCAATGCGATTCAGTATTATAATCCCCCCGTAAAAATAACAGGCTATCAATTTGATTTAAGTACGCCTATAGCTCAAGGCGGGGAAACAAGAACGTTCACCATATATGGCATAGAGGGAGCTAATTGGGATTTACAGTGTAATTACACTCCGGGAAATATAAGTATAGTTAACACCTCTGGTATTATAGATGCTACTGGGCAAGCTGCAGTAAGCGTTGTGTTTCCAGCGACTACGAACGTAAATAGAACATATAATTTTGCGCTAACTGGAGATCTAGCCACTAGCTTTAATACCGTTAATGGACAGACCTCTACCCCTCTTGTTATTCAGTATGTGCAATCAAGTTTGTCGCTTGCATTTACAAGCACAAATGTCGCTGTTAATCCCGGTCCTCCGGTCGTTAGGTATTATCTACCTTATTCTACACCGCAAAAAGTAATATATACTGTAACAGCAACTTCAACCCAAACGCTTACCGTAGCTAATAACCCCCCGCCAGCGTTGGCTTGGACGGGCCAAGGCACTCCTGTGCCCCCGCAAGATTTTGATTATGACATGGAAAGCCAAACTTTTGTAGTAAACAATTTGTCGGTGCCTTCTACGTTAACAGCTACAGTGGTCGTGGACATTAATGTGCCTGGATCAGTGTCAAAAACAAGTACCCTTGACTTAGACAATGTGCTTATATAATAAACAATAAAACATGGACGAAATAACATTAACATTCTCTCAGCCTTTAAACGTGTCCGTACAAGCAGGTGATACTGCGTATTACACAAACGACATAAACGGGGTGGAAATAGCATTGATAGGATTAATAACCGCAGTAACCACTTACACGATTGTAGCCAACATAGATCCTTACCAGATAAGGCCTACATTAGCTAGCTTTATATTATTTAGTAAAACAGCAAGCGTTAATACTAGCGGGCTTAAAGGCTACTATGCTGAAGCTCAAATTAAAAATGACTCTACAGAGTATGCTGAATTGTTTTTAGTAGGTTCTGAGATATTTGAAAGCAGCAAATAACACGTAATAATAAAAGTATAATAATAAAATAAAAGTATATGGTACCAATTATGGGAGCTGTGCAAGGTCTCGCGGGGATTGCGGGAGGTATAATAGGCAGCGGTAAAAGAAAAAGAGAACAAGCAGAGGCGCAAGCGGAGTTCAATAGAAACAAAGCTAGAATGGAAGGAGCGGACACCTCTAACTTAAACAAAAACATGGAAAATACCATGGAAGATCTTACTGTCAATACCCAAGCAGCTGAATTTCAAGCGCAACAACAAGCGGGAGGGTTTGCTAATACTATGGATAAACTATCGTCTGCAGCTGGAGGATCCGGTATTGCAGCATTAGCGCAATCTATGGCTGGTGCACAAAGTAAAGCGGCTCAAGCGGCGTCGGCTGACATAGGCAGACAAGAAGCAAGCAATCAAAGAGCCGAAAGAACAATGGCTGGCCAATTGCAACAACAAGAAATACAAGGAGAGTACGCTTCTAGAGCAGCAGAAAAAGACAAAGTGGACACTATGTTTGGCATGTCTCAGCAAAGATTAGGGGCGGCAAATGCAGCAAGAGACGCTGCTACAAAATCTATAATAGGTGGGGTTGGCAGTGTAGTCGGATCCGCAGTACCAGGACTAGGAACTTTAGGTGAAGAAGGCGGATTCATGAAAGGATTCACTGGAGGTATGATGGGAGGTTAATAAAATAAACTATGGCAAACAATCAATTAATACTAGGGGCAGGAAAGGCCGCAAAGAAATTTGTAGACGTAGGAGCGGAAATAGGTAAAAACCTTGGGGCTGCGCTAGGCGGAGCATTAAGTGGGCCTTCTAAAACAGCTTTAAAAAACAAAGAATATCAGGGTAAGGTTAGTACACTGATGAGCAGGATGAAAACCGATATAGATTTTACTTCGTTTTCACCGGCAGAAACAGCTTCCATGCGTTCTTTTTTAGTAGGAGAGCGAGGTAAGTATGCGGCTGCCGCTAAAGCTTTAGCAGGTATGTCAGATACAACCTCTCCTGAGTATATGGCGCAGGTTGACATAATGAACGGGGTTAACAATAGCTTTACTAATTTAGCCGCTCAGCTTAAATCCTACAAAGAAGGTAAAGTGGAGTTTGCGAAAGAAATGCTTGACGGCACCATATCCGCGGGTAATCCTACGGAAAACACAAGAGAGGCTATGGCTATGTATGGTTTTCTTGATAAAGACGGCGATGGGGTTAACGATAAGCGATTAGATGCAGCGTTTAACATACAGGCAGGAGGTAACTTAGGATTTAATATAGATGGGAAAACGATTGATTATAACACTCGTAAGCCAGCCGTTATGAAGGATTACGTGCTAAGTAATAAATTACTAAAAGGTAATGAATCAGCTTATACAGCGCAAGCAAGAATGAGTGATGTTTCACAAAAATTGTATAGAGAAGAACTTGAACAAGACTTTGAAAGCCGCGATGCTTTAATGTCTATGGTATATGACTTTGACTCTATTGTAAATACATCAGACTTAGCAAAAAGATGGGATGCTAGTAAAAAATCTGAAAACCCTCTTGACGAAATTAATAGTATTAAAGAAGAGTTAATAACCAGGTTAGTCAACGCAAGAGTTGATGTGTCCAACAAAGGTTACAATGAAAAGAAAAGCAAAGAAAATGAAAGAAGCCCTTATCATTGGACAAAAGCAAATGGTAGTATGGAGGGTGCCATGCAGGGCGATGGAACAAAGCTTTATTACTTGTATTTTAAAGACGGTACGCGCAGAACAGTTGATTACAAAACTTACGAAAAGTACGAAAACTTATAATTAAATTAAATAATAATTAAACAAAAATAACTATGCCTAGATATAAAGTAATTATAAACGGCGATGTAGGGTTTAAAAATGTTAAAGAGGAAAATATAGAAATCTTTTTAGCTAAATACCCAGGCGCGGTACTCGTTGAAGAAACACCCCCTACTGAAAATTTTCAGAACGGAGATGCGGAGACCGATGCGTCTGTAACTCCTCAAGTAGCACCAGCATCGAGTGGGGATTACGTGTTGGAAGATACTTCTTCGGAATCAGTAGAGCAAGAAGAAATTGAGGATCCTCTTACACCGTATTATTTTACCTTTGAAGAATCAAAAGGGCTATCTGAAGATGAACTAGTTGCTAAAATGTATGATCGTTTAGCCTCCGTTGGCTTAACAGTAGACACCACTAGCACCTATAAGGATCTTGATGCTATTCAATTAACTAAAGGAGCGGAAGAAGATCTAGGCTTTAGTGATTTACTTTTCAGCATCAATCCGCTTACAAAAGGTAGAGCACTTAGGAAGCTTCCTTTAAGAGGCATGGATGTAGATGAGTTTTTTGGTGGCGATAATATTGCCGAAGTAGGAAAGGATATTACAGACGAGCAATTAAAAATAAATATAGCAAAGCTTAATAGCTTTATAAAACAAAATGCGGACGTTAATTACACCGAAAAAGCTAGGAAAAATGTAGGTGTAGGATTTGCTAACGATTATGTAGAAGCTACTAAAGTAGAAGATCTGTCTGAAAAAGAAGAAAGAGATCTATACAGAGAGGAACAACTTGATGAGTTTGAAGATGTAAAACAAATGGAGTTGGACGCTCAGCTACTCAGCGCAAGGAGCGGGAGGAGTAGCGCCGTAGAAATAGGGCCAGAAAACTTTTCTAACCCAAATGAATTTGAAAATTATAAAATATGGAAAGCAGGTGGCGTAATACCGGAAGTAGATGATTCTACACTTGCAGCCTGGAATATAAAACGAAAACAAAAAGAAGTAAATAAAAAGTCTAGAAATTATATCGCAGATCTTACCCCAGAAGAAAGATTAGATTACACAGCTCTGGTATTTGATGAGAATAAAGCAATAGCTAATCTAGGCAAAACTATAGAGGATTTTAGAACTGACGTAGACGCATTTGATATTGCCATTGAAAAATACGAAGCTAATCCTACGCGAGAAGAATATGTTAGCTTACAAAATCAGCAGCTTGAATTATTAGACAAGCAGGGTAGAGTGCAGGCAATGCAAGGCAAAGCCGAAAAGATAGGCTTGCTAGACAGAGCAGAAACCATTCCATTAGCTATAGCTGACCTTAAAAAGAACTACAATAGAATGACCCAGTTAAATTTAGGGTTTAGTTCACTGGGACAGACCATTGGTTTTGGAGCAATGACTTTAGCCAGCTATGTAGGACAAAATCAATTCGCTATTTTACCAGGCGTGGACTATGTCCCTTTAAGGCAAATATCCGAAGAGTTAGACGCAGGAATAGGTTCCACTTCGTTGTCTCAGGACTTAGCTGCAAAAACAGCTAATAACCAATACGCTATAGATGTTGACGAAATAAGAGATGCAACAGATGTAGGTAGCTGGCTAATGAATTCTACAGTAAACTTAGCTCCCTCTTTATCTATGGCTGCAACAGGGCCTTTAGCTCTGCCGTTGTTTTTTGCGAGCGGAGCCGGTAGTGTATTAGAGGGTAATGCAATAACTCAAAAGGAGGCAGCTAGCAGAATGTTACTTAACAAAAAATGGCTAGACGATAATCCCGACGCAGACCCCTTGGAAATAGCTATTAGGGAATCTGAAATGGAAAAAGACTCTAAAGCGCTTAATATAGCGGATTGGAGAGTGCTAAGCAATACCGCTTTAACTGGATTTGCAGAAGTATTTTTTGAAAGAATAGGCACAATGACTATCCTTAGGAACATAGGCAGAGGCATAAGACAGCTGCCAACCGCGACTCTCCGTCAAGGCATATATACCGGGGGCAAAGGACTTGTTAAAGGGGTATTTAGAGAAGGAGGTTCGGAATTAGGAACCACTATTGTGCAAAACTTTGGTGAAATATACTTAATGGATGAAGATAAGAACTTTTTTGACGCCATTACAGATCGCGAGGGCTTATTTAAAGGTGGGCTAGAGTCATTTGCACAAGGAGGTTTCATGGGAGGAGGTATGACATCTTTGAATTCTATCAAAGCAGTGGCGGCTGGTTTGCAGTCAGAAGCAGCAACTCAGCAGCAACAAGCCGCAATGCGAGATATAGTTAATAAAATATCCAACTTAACAGGGGTTGATATTCAAAATATAAACAATCTAAGTGAGCTTAATTTAGAGTTACCTGCTAATGTACAAAAAGAGATAGATAAGCTCGTAAAGGAAGGCGTTGAAATAGAACAAGATATACTGGACGCTTTTAAAGGAGGGCTACCAGCAGATCAAATACTTGAACTTGGAGAAATAAATAGGAAAAAAAGACTTATATCTAAGAAATTGATGCAGGCGGTTTACCAGGGTCTGAGCGCGTCAAAGCTTACAGCTTATAAAGATCAATTAAAAGCCGATTTTGATAAGCTAGACAAGCAAAGAGAAGCCCTGTTAGGACCTCAATTAAAAGAAAGAGCTGTTAAAAACAAGCTATCTTTTGATCTTACTCAAGGGTACCAAGCATACAGAGGCCAGATGTTAGTTGGCTCATCACTAGAGCAAATTGCTCAAAAATATGCAGAATTAAACAGCAAGGATAAGCAAAAAGGCTATGATGAAGCTAGGGCCGAACTAAAAGCTCTAGATAAAAAGTTTACAGATGCCGATGTAAAAGCGTTAGCTGCTCAAAAATTTCAAACCGCTGAATTCCGCGCTAAAATAGAGGCAGGTAAAGCAAATGCGATTGCTTTTGCGGAAGCAATGGGGTTAGACGTAGACATAATAACTGTTGAATCTAAAGAAGATATTATTGCTGCTTTTGAAGAAATAGGCCAGGGGGACAGGCTAGACCAACCTGCTGAAAAAGGGGGCACTCAAACCCTAAGACAAGCTATAGAAAGCGGGGTTGTTGAGGGCATGGCGGTAAGTGGCACTAATAAGATTATAATAGATATAAATAAAGCAGCTGAAAACGGTCGCTCAGGCATTTACGCCCATGAGGTTTTGCATAAGTATGCCTTAGAAAATTACAATAACAGCACTGATGTGCAGGCTGCGGTGGATAAAGCAGGAAAAGATCTTTTAGATTTTATACAAAAAACAGACAAAAATCTATACGCTAGAATTAAATTTAGGCTAGACGAAAGTTACGAAGGATCAGAAAATTATTATGAAGAAGCAATGAACGCTATGTCTGACATTTTTGCTGACGGCTTTAAACCTACCCCGCCTTTGCTCATAAGAATAAAAGCTTTTGTAAATGCATTTTTATCAGGAGCTAAGGGGCAAGATACTGAATATTTTAAAACCGGCAAAGAGGCATACTTTTTCGTAAGAGATTTTAATAAAGCAGCTCACTTTGGACAAAAATACAATAAAAAACCAAAGCCTGCAGCAATTCCTCTTGAAGATAACGCAGATGTTACAAACGAGACCAGAGATAAACTATCTAGGTCTAGAAAGCTTACTGAGGCGGAGGAAAACAGAATGGAAGCTATTGACGAGGAGATTGGTGAAATAAGCGATGATCTAATGCAGGGCTTTATAGATCAGGATACTCACGATAGAAAAATAGCAAAGCTTGAGGAGGAATACGAGAACATCGAAAATCCACCTAAGGTAGAGGTTAAATCAAAGCCTAAGGCTAAGCCCAAGGCTAAAAAAGAATCCGATATTGACGCGCCTCAAGCATCTAAGAAAGATGAGCAAAAATTAAGCGATGTTACCGCAAAATCTAAAAAGAAATTAGATGCTGTAGGTAATAATCCTGAAGGATTTGATGCGAATGACCCTGTTATATACGAAACGTTAGACGGAATGATCCGATCTAAAGTAAAAGCATTTAAAACAGCAGGTAACAATATAGTTAATCTTACAAATCTTCCAGGGTTTGAAATGGATAACATGGTTAGCGAAACCATAGCCAGTCTTATACCTTATATAAAGAAATTTGACCCAGCTAAAAACGACTCTCTCTTCGGCTATACAATGGCTCAGCTAAGTAATAGAATGAGAGGCGCGTTAAAGACCGGTAGAGTGACTGAAAACGCTTTTACGGAAGACGTAACAGTGGCTAAGAACATTACAGCAGAAGAAAGTCAAGCTCCTGTGAAAGAAAAGCCTAAGTATAGAAAGTTTACGGAAGCCAATGTAGTGCCTTCAGATGTTATTGATGCAATACGTGCTAAGTTAAAGACAACTTTACGTACTTTAAAAACACGCATGGATGTGGCTGTATCCAATAATAGAACTGTAACTCCGCTTATAGCTGAGATACAATACGAAATGGGCAGGCAAGCCGACATAGACCTTAAAAAAGCTATGGGTGGTAAAAAAGATTTAAAGCTTAGGAAATTTTTACTAAAAAGCAAAAAAGCAATATTAGAAAATCTCACTACCACATTCTTGATGGGTAAAGATGGCAAAGGAGGTTTTCCTCAGGCTATACAAAAGAGAATAGATGGTAAATTTGTATCGTATCCAGGTTGGGTTGGTAAAAAAATAGACAGAGAAACTACAAGTACAGATAATGCCGGTAGAACCTCTGGCGCAGAAATCGTTAGAAGAGTGCCTAATGTGAATAGAGTGGTTACAGATCAAGAGTTTTTATCGCAAATACTGGACGAAACTGGTAACCCAATAAGAGGTAGAAAAGAAGCTCTAGCAAAAGCAATGGCAGAAGAAATTTCATTTGAAATATTTTCAGCTGACCTAGCGAATCCAGCTAGTGAAATAAGCGAAGCATTTGAGAACAACCAGGAAAGACAGGGTGCATTGCTTGCTGATAATTTTGTGCAACAATTAGAAAGAGACATAGATAGAGGCAATATTAAATTTTCCAAAGGAGTACCTTTAGTAAGAGCAATGGAGTTAATTGATAAATTTCAAACATCTTCAGGTTTTGGAACAAAAACCGCGCGCGCAGATTTTCAGTCTAAATTTCTTAGCGAATTAACTATTGATGAAAAAACATGGGTTACTGACAATCTTATAAGTCCTATAAATGAGGAGATAGCAATCTTCATGGAAAAGGGCTGGGAGGCAAAAGAGCAAACTGTAATAGACGTTATTAATAATGTAGCCCAAACTGTACCGGGGGTTTCCATAATACAAAAAACAGTTCAGAGAAACTCTTTTAAGCCTGATGTTGTTTTTCAATTAGAACAAAATGGCGGTAATATAGATGTAAACCTAGAATTAAAAGGAGATAAAACTGCTAGAATTGGCCAAATATATATTTCAAAATGGTTTGATGCTGACGCAGCTTATATAGGCAGGGATACAGTGCCTTCTGATTTTAGAGATATATTGGTTAAAAAAATACAAGAAAATGAAAAGCTTAAAGATATTACGGATATAATAAAAAAATCTTTTGAAACCAATACCTACGTAGACAAAAATGGTAATACACAAAAGCTAGCGCCTAAAGATTACATAAAAAAAGACGAAGGAGAAAACTTAGGCTACAAAATGCCTTCTTGGTATTTTCATCAAATAATAGAGCCGCTTCTGCTTGCAGCAGAGCAAAAATTTGTTCAAGAAGATGGAGCTAATATAACAACTGCTCTATACAATGCTAAAGATGTAAATTATATTACTTTTGGAGATTTAGGAGACTTTTACATGGGGCTTGATTATTTAGGCTCAAATTCCCCTGAATTTAAAGGTGATGTTGTGGTTAGAATTAAAGCTAGAAAAAATTATTCTGATAAAGGAAAATTTGTTACAATTAATATTGTTGCAGAGCTTACGCTTACAAACGACAGCGCAAATGCTTTGGGTGAATTAAGCAATTCTAATATGTTTATTAAAAGCTCAGCTAAGCGCACCTTAGGCAAAATGGCTAATACCGCACTAAATGTAACAAAACAAACGGCTATAAATAACGCTACAAAGTTCAGTTACTCTAACAACCCTAAAGGTATTAGTGTATTTGACTTTGACGACACGCTAGCCCGCACGAAAAGTAATGTGCTATACGTTATGTCTGGCAACCCGTCTAAAGTTACAGAAAAAGAATTTAGTAATTTATCTAAGCAAGAAAAAGTATACTATCACGGTACCTCTGCGGTAGTAGACCAAAAATTTGTAAATAAAGAAATAGTTAAAGATTTTCCAGAAGGAGCATCCTCATTTAGTGTTCAAATGCAAGGGCTGGGCAAGCATTATACAAAAAGTTTAGATAATGCAAAGTCTTTTATAGATCATAGAAACAGAGAAGATAACACGGGAACAGTTGCAGCTGTATCTATATCTGCTAATAATCCTAAGCAATTTAAGACCTACCAGGATCTTTTAAATGACATTAAAAGTACTGTTAAAAATAAAGATATATCTATTTCTGAAAGAAATAAAGAGTATTTAAACATCTTAAAAAGCGAAGGGTTTGATTCCATAATTTATAAAGAGGGGCCTAGTTATAATCCTGGCAAGAAGAGCCTGATGGCAGAAGCTGTTATTCCTTTTAATAGCACAAAAAAATTAATAGGGTCTGCGGATTATAATCAACGTAATGAAGGAATCGTACAAGGATCTGCGGTAGCTGTAAAACAAGGCAAGCTAAACGCAGCTCAATTTGCCGCTAAGTCCGAAGCTATGCTTGAACAAGGCGCTGAGTTTGACTTCAGTGAATTTAGTAAGGTAATGAAAGGCGAGTTAGGTCCTTTGTTTGGGGAGGCTCAAAAGAAAGAAGGTAAGTATACTAATAAAGATATATTTGTTTTAACCGCAAGACCGGCAAATTCTGCTAAGGCAATACATGAATTTTTAAAGTCTGAAGGACTAAACATACCTATAGAGAACATTACAGGCTTAGGTAACGGATCACCTAAAGCTAAAGCTGACTGGATGGTTGGCAAAATAGCCGAAGGTTATAATGATTTTTACTTTGCTGACGATCACATGGGTAATGTTAAAGCTGTAGGTACAGCGCTTAAAGGTAAAGGCGTTAAAGGGCAAACGGAATTGTCTATAGTAGATTTTAAAAATCAACCTAAAGCTGTAAGAGATATACTTAACACGTTTGATGTTAAAGGACCCACACAAAGATCTAGAGTTAAGTTTAGCAGACAGTTAAATAAAAACTTTAATGACATGCTTGAAAGAGCCTCTGGTATAAAATCTAGAAAAAGATTAACTAGGGTTGAAGGCGAAATACTAGGTAGAAACAAAGGCAGATGGAAATATTGGATGCCATCGTCACTTGATGATTTTAGAGGCTTAACGGAATACACATTTGCTGGTAGGGGAAGACAAGGGGATGCTGATCAAAAGTTTTTTCAAGACGCTTTAGTTACTCCGTACTGGAGAGCAATAAACGAAATAGATATAGTAAAGCAATCTCTTAAGAACGGATTTGCAGCGCTAAATAAG
>Ga0233412_10001065_pt1 | contig 14995 bp, 6 predicted proteins | sample Na_anoxic_4_MG_FD_180667 | JGI IMG/M metagenome (GOLD analysis project Ga0233412, IMG submission 180667) | Seawater microbial communities from Saanich Inlet, British Columbia, Canada - Na_anoxic_4_MG | ecosystem: Environmental > Aquatic > Marine > Inlet | place: Canada: British Columbia...
TGAAGAACAGAAAACTCTTTGCTGTCCTCCTACAGATACTTCACCACCATTTGATGCCACACCAGAAGGTATAGATACTTCTTCATCTTTTCCATCATTAAGTCTTCCAGGAGAAATTTCTTTCGAAAAGTTATCTATTGGAGTATCAACTGTTACTTCAACTTATTCTGGTTCTGGTAATGATTCTGGTTGTAGATTGATTATTGGAACTCCTATTGGAAATTATGATATATTATGTGCCTGATTCTTTCAATAATAAGTAGTAAATTTCACCATCAACTTTTATTGGAAGTTTATGCGTAAATGTAGACGGATCTGTGCTGATGCTGGAAACAGTTCCTATTCCCGTTATCTGTACTTGATCATAAAAAAATAATTCATTAATGGAAATTGCTGTAGAAGTTGTTTTTAGTGCAGCACCAACACTTTCTTCACTCCAAGGATTATTATCACTAGAAAATGCACGAATATCTCCTATAAAAAGTCCTGGTGACTTTGCATCTGTCAAGTTATCTGTAATAGAATTGAATGAGATCGGATCAACGATTTTTAAAACTCCTTCGTACAATAAAATATTATTCGTATTAATATTACCATTTTTGGTATATTTTTGGGCAATTTTAAAACTTGCTGTCTCTATAATATTTTGCGTTGTTTCTATTGCGTCGGATAATGAATTAAATATATCTAGGTATCTAATATTTCCAGAAGTAGCAGTAGAATCACTAATAGGTCTACTTATTTTAGATGAATCTACAAGATTGGATATATTGTCAATAGAAACTGAATTATTTCTAATAAAATTAAAATCATCTTCGTCTATTGAAGTAACATTAAAAGTGGTAAATCCTACAAATGAGCTTGTAGTAGATATTTTAAATTTATCTTTCCCATTCGAATTGCATATAAAATAATTATTATTTTCGTATAATGTTGTAGATCCTATAGAAACATTTTTACTAACTTTAATCTTATCATCATTAGTAAAAATAAATTCTAAATCACTAAATTGAAAGAATCCATCAAAAAAAGAAGAATAACCAATAGTAGAAATATTTCTTAAATTGTTCTGAATAATTCTTAGGTCAGCAGGAATCGTAACTCCAGCTAAATTTGCTAATGCTAAAGATTCATTTGTAGTTTCTTTTAGATTTGAATTAGCGACATAACCTTGATTTTCTATTGCCATTTTTAATCTGTTGTGATTGACCAGCCAGCTATATTTTTTAAGAAATTTAATTTATCTATAACTTCATCTCCAGTTGGGGGTGAATTGTCTGCTAAATTAACTGCAACTCCAGATCTATTAAAATTTCCATAATTATCAAACAAATCTCTTATAATATTATTTATTTCAGTTGAGGTTAGATTATTATTTTGTAAAAGTATTAATTTAATAGATGTCAAAGTTACAAATGATCCCGAAAAATATGTTGAAAAACTATTATTGTGAAGATATAATCTAATTAATTTTGGACATCCAGAAAAATCTGGAATTGTTCCAGATATATTATTATTATGTACATAAAAATATAATAATATGTTTAAACCAGTAAATGTATTTAACGAATTAAATTGATTATTTTGTAAAAACAAATACCTTAAATTAAATTTATCAGTAAAAGCTGGTATAGCACCAGAAAAGTTATTGGATGACAAATTGATATAATAAATAAACTGATTTGTGGAAAAACTTGGCATGTTTCCATCAAAAGAATTTGAATATGCTATAATATATGCTATCTTTGGGCATGAGGAAAGTGAAGGAAATTTTCCTGTAGTTTTACCGTAAGTTCTGAACCAAAAATAATATAAATCAGTATTAAATGCAAATGCATTATCATTTATTGATGTATTTACTCCCCAATATCTAGAATCAATTAAAATATATCTAATTTTTGGAGTAAATTGGAAAGTATCTGCAGATATGCAATTAACTCCAGTTTGTCCCTCAATTCTAGTAAATCTAAAATCCAAAGAAGATAGGTTTTCATTTTCAAATTTTGGTAGTATTCCATTCAGTCCAGACCCATATGCTCCAATAGTTTCTAATTTTGGACAACCACTAAGTTTAAAACTTCCACTTCCATCATCTGCAATGACACTAGAACCTATACCAGTTAATCTATTATAACCGTATGAGAATTGTTTTATATTTAACTTATTCCTTAAATCTGGAATTGGCAGTAATGTTAATCCAATATTAATGGATTCTATAAAGGAAGAATCTATGGTAAAGGAAGAATCAGAAAGTCCACTGTTATTATATAAATCTAAACTTTTTAACTCTGATAAATCTTGACAATTACGTTGACTACTGCCCACACCAGTGGTGCCAAAAGCAGTAAATCTTTGATTTCTAACATTGTAAGAAGTCACAGTATTTCCAACATTCGGTAATTGTGCCGGATTTTGATTATCATCACTCGAATGATAATTAGATTGGTTTCTTCTTGGATTAACAGACAAGTTAAAACTAGTTAAATTTGGAAAATCTATCCCATTAAATATATTTTGTTCTATAGATCCATTAAAACATCTTCCTAATATTATTGATTTAACAGTAGATGGTATTTTATTTGCTATGTTTTGATTTAGTTTTCTTTCATCAGAATTTCTCGAAAGAACAAATGGGTTATCTTCTAAATTTAAAGTCTCTAAATTTGGTGTTAATATAGAAAGATTGGGAAATTCTTTTAATTCATTACTTAACAAATCTAAAGAATTTAGATTTGTTAAAACTGACTCGGGTATATTGCTTATTCCTACTCCTCTTATACTAATTGACGTAACATTATTTGGATTGTAATAGTATTTTATAAATCTTTCTTTTCCTGTAGATGAATTATATCTTATTGTGGTTGCAGATTGATTTCGATAGTCTATCTTTTTATTTGAATCAAGTACATCTTCTATTCTCCATGAAGGTTTAATAGATCCAATATTATTGCTTTTAATTGTTGCTGTCAAATTTCTAAAAAATCCACGAAAAATTAAAGGGATTCCTTTCATAGCAAACAAACTAACCGTTTGTCCGTTAATATTAAATTCAATTTTTGAAGTTGGAATTTCGGAATCAAATTCCTTTTCTTCTGGAGTGTATGAAGTTTTTAGTCTAATTCCACTAGCATTGCCAGAAAATTGAAGTTGTCCACCAGTTAGGATACCTACTCTAGATCCATAAGAAATTGGTGATGTATCTAAAACCGGAGAATCTGTAGAACTCCAAGAACTGGTTCTAGAAGTAGAAACATCTCCAAATTTTATAGTAGCTGAAGATCCAGAACCATTTACAAATTTAAATCTTAAAGAGTTTGAACTTATTCTTCCATTTACTGTTAGATTTCCGCGTAATATTTGGTCAAATCCAGCACTATCAGACAATACTTTAGTATACTGTAAACTATCAGTATAAAGTCTATCTAAAGTTTTGTATACAGGTATACCTAAACCAGAAACAGTCATAAAATCAGTTTGAGATACAGTTTCAGAAGATCCTCTTATAATATCTAAATCTTTGGGGTCAAGATTTAATGCTAATAAAGATGCATCTTTATCTTTTATATCCGAAAATAAATTATTTACTTCTAAACCAAATAACTTGTCATTTCTAAGTGCCATTTTTTATATTCAGGACCTAATATTAATATTTATTATTGTTCTATATAGTTTAAGCTCATCTCAACATTTGCGCTAACATTTGAACTAATATTTTCTGCAACTATAAATACTCCTTCATTAGATCTTCTAGTACGAGTAATTTGATACCTATCTATTCCAAATATTTTACTTAAGTCAACATTTCTAGAATCATTTTCACCAATGTAAAAAGTATCAATTATTCTAGTTTGAGACCCAATCCTTAATTTTTGCTGATTTAAAGTATCAATTTTTATAGATGATAATCTATCAACCTCTAAAAAATTAGGTGGAGATAACCCAACTAAATCGGCATTCCCACTGGCATTAGTAAGTGATAAACCTGTGTTGTAAGTAAACGTAGATTGTACAGGACTTAATATTTTTTCATTTAATCCAATAGTTTCTTTCATACTAACAGAATTTACAGCAGAATTGTCTCTTAATTGCATAATAAAGTATAATGGAAAAGGATTATAATTAAATATAGATATTTTAGATTCCGTTTCACCAACAGATCCTTCTAATTGAGACCTAGTAGGGTATGTAATTTTTAAAGGAGTGACAAAAAGTGTATATGTTGATGCTGTTACATTTGATATCTCATCAAGATTACCTGATATGCTTATATAAGATCGTTCTTTTTTTGGACTTGCGGGATCTGGAGAAAATGTAGAAGTAGGTCCAACATATGATAAAACCGTATTTGTTATTTGCCCTTCATCATTCTCTATAGTCACTTCTCCACCACTATATCCTTCATCATCTCCAGATTCATTTATTGATAATTGCGGAAATGTTCCCTCTATCACTAAGAAATTGCCAACAGCATTATTTTTTTCTGGATCTGGATTTACTTGCGTATAAGATACTGAAGGAATTTTTAAGGGATTTTGAATTTCTAAAGAAATTCTAGAACACACTCCTCCACTAGAACCTGAAATTTGTGGCGCACTTACATCAATTTCAAAGTCTGTGAATGGATCATTGGTTCTTTCTCCAGTTTCAATACCATTCTGATCTAAGGAAACTCCTTCAGATTTACTTACAGCAAATAAGTAACGTTCTTCGGGCAATTTTGTGGTATATCCAACTCCAGGAACATTAAATATATCACCATCTATTCTGGTAATATCTGGTTCTACATTAGTAAATCCAATTCTAAAATCCGCAATTTGATTTCCTGCATTAGTTCCATTATCTCTAGATACGGGTTTTAAAAATTCAACATCTACTTTTGAACCTGTTATTTTATAGGTAGAAACAAATAAACCATCATAATTACTCAATCTAACCGGATATGGATAAACTCCATCTTCACCTTCGTCTGGATTAGAAATAGCAATAGAAGTAGTTATTCCACTATCTTTTACAAGTTCTCCTCCAACTCGTCTACTTAATTTAGCAGATCTGAAAGATCCTGCAGTACCAACAGGTTGTCTGAGTTCTTCAATGTAAACATCCCATAATGTTTTTCCAATTAATTTTGTACCCTTATCCGACTCATAAAAATACTCATCATCACCCAAGGTTGTAATCCTATCAGAACTATTAAATTTTATGTTTAAAGATCTACCATTTTCTGCAGTGGCAACTCCTGGTCCATATGTATAACCAAATCCATCTGGACAACCTGTACACTTAATAATATTAACTTTAATCTGTGAATCACTATTTACAACCAATTCTTTTGGAAGAACAACTTTATTATTAGGTATTAAATCTCCAGTGGAAGAACGTATATTTGATTTTGGTATTATACCAAAAAAGGACTGTGGTCCAGAGGTATTTGTTATAGATTTGAATTTTGAGGTTTCTGTTCCTGTCGTAAAATTTCCTTCATCTCCACCATCAATATAAAATGATGAACCATATTTGTAAAGAAATACTGGTTGTCTTATGAATGTATTATTATTAACATTTATTTGATATTTAAACTTAAAAGAAGCTTCTTTTAAGCATGGTTGACCCAATTCATTTTCTAAAACGAGAGTATGTAGAACAACCCATCTTGCTTCTCCAGAACCTACTGGAATATATGCATAGAATTTTGCTCCAATAGCTCCATACCAACCAAACTCAATTTTATACATAGTGACTTTTGGAAGTTGGAACTGATATCTAGATGGTCCATTTCCATTTAGTGGATCTCCATTAAATTTATCCCTAGGTATTATTGCTTCATATAATTGAATCGGTTTATAAGGATCAGAACTAGTTACTAATGCTTGATCATCAATTTCTAATTTATTTCTGAATAAAACATCACTACTTAAAGGTACAGTACTTCTTCTTACTATACTCAAATCTCCTTTTTCAACTCTAAAAACGTATTCATCAGAATCATTGAATATTCCAAACTCCGTCACATATCCTGCTACAGGTTCCGCAGAACAACTTGAACCAAAAGTATAACCACTAATTCTTCCTGGTTGGTATCTAAAACTTTTTTTGGATTGTAATATAACATAATTTCTATAGTTTGAACTATATCCTGGTCTTGTATCCGTACCACTAACATTTGTGATGGTATTTAAATCAGATGCCTTAGAAAAAGTAAAAGGTTCGTTTGTAGTTGGATCTATTATTTGAGAACTACTCATGTCTCTCCAAGTTTCAGTCCAATCATCTATAATTCCAAATGCGAAATCTAAATCTTCATTGTATATAACGTCTCCACTTTCTACTTTTGCAGCAGTTTCTGGCAAAAAATTATTCTTCCAAGAACTAGGATAACCTAAAGATGTTCCAAATTCATCGAAAAAATTATATAGTTGATTGCCTAATACTACAAATCTTAAGAAATCTTGAAAAAGGTTATCGTCAAATACATTGAGTTTTTCAAATCTTGGTCCAAACGGAAAATTATATGGTGTAGGAAAAACTTCTAATTTTAATGCGGATTCGTTTGTTTCTTCAGTCAATTTAGCAGAAAATCTATTTCCGTAAATTTTATTTTTTCTAGTTGTCCATTCAATAGGTTGAAGAGAAGGACCTCCTATGAATCTTACAGTTTCCCACTGATCAATATCAAGACCATAAGAGGCAACATCGGAAAATAAAGATAATAGAGTTTCTGCTCTAGGTATCCCTAAAATACTTGAACTAACTTCACTAGTTTCTTTAAATTTTTCTTCAACTTTAATAATAGGTCGAAAACTTACCTCTGATGTAGATTTTCTGCTTATCTGAACGTCTGGTTCTATTGTAACCCCTATATTTGTAGTATTGTTAGATAAAAATATACTACCAATGCCTATTCTACTTACAATTGTTCCATCTGGAATATACTTCCCAGATAAATTGTCACCTATTTTCACATTAGAAGTATCTATTCCAATATTGTTAGAATTATTGTAATAATAAGTTACTTCAGTGTTTCCAATTGATGTAACGATCTCCTGAATATTACTGTCAGATTTAACTGGAAGTGCTATAGAAGTTGAGTTATTTGATAATGCATCGTCAATAAAAATAATCTCTTCGTCAGCGATTAGTGGTTGACCGAAAGCATCGGTCAATACTTCACCATTAAAAACGTTGTATAGAAGTTCTTGAGAAGGGACAATAGATACTGGTCTTTTGCCTAGCCCAAATTTTATATCCTTACCACCATTTGTCATGTATCACTGCTCCTCCCAGGTAATACTCGAAGAAATTTCACCAATTTTAGATCCTATTCCATATTCTTTAGAACTTGATCCACAAATAAATAGACTTTCAATTTTATTTGTTAGGGGGAATGAGAGATACTCTTTATTGTAATCAAAATAAGAACTTAAATTATAGTCTTCTCCACTAGCAGGAACAAATAATGTTGCAACTGAAGTTCCAGTTTTTGGAATTGGACTTCTAATTTGAGGATTAATTAATACTGAAGATAAAGTATTCAAAGAAGATTCTGAAGTAGTTGAAGTAACGACATTACCAACTGATGTGGTATTTTCTTCTCTTAAAAATGGGAGATTAGTTGTTAATACGACATTATCACTAGTTGGACTTAATGGGAAGAAATAATATCCATCATTTTCAATATTTTTAGTTCTATCAAAACCTCTATTTTCCAAGAATCCTAAGACAGATATTGGTTTTTGGGATGGATCATTCTCAAGATATCCTCTGAAGTATCCATAAGTTCCTTCATTTGTATCTCTAATATATTCTGCGGCAGAAGCAACGTCAGGAGCAGTGTTACTAGATGTATCTGTCATCACACTGAATACAAATGTACTTCCAGTAGTTCCAGTTAGAAGTCTTACTGGTCTACTATAATTACCACTTATAGCACCATCAAAGTCTGTTCCTCCAGGAGAATTGCCATCGAAGATAGGATCTGTTACACGGGGATATGAATGTTGTGTAGCATTATTATCTAAAGAACAAGTGAATGTAAGAGATTCTTTTAGGATCCTAATTTCATCACCTGGATTCAAGCTATGAGCAGAAGCAGTTGTTACAGTAATTTTTCCAGTTGATGAATCGTAAACTACTCCACTTGAAGAGTTATTGATTGCATATCTAGTTGCTGTATTAGATGAAAGAGCAATTGCATTTGCAAGATCACTTTCTCCCTGTATAAATGTATGAGAACCTGCATAGACTCCTGTAGGAATGCCCACTTTAGTTGGTTTTCCTGTCTTTCCAATATTAACATCTTGTTCTAATATTGGAGCATCTTGGGGTCTAGTTGCAGTTACAATAGTTGTTGTCTGAAATTCTGGTGATTTTAAGAAATTTACCTTAAGAACAGCATCGGAACCAGATGAGAATCTTGTAGGATAAACTTGTGTTCTATTTCTTACATCAATACCAGTACTACTTCTGATATTTTCTTTACACTTCAATCCAATTAATGGAACTGGTCTATCAACCAAAACATCAATACTCGAAAGAGAAGTGGTGTTTAGTGGAGAACTTAAAAAAAGTTTTTGTTGACCATCTCTTGGATCCGCAAAATTAATTTCAATTCCCTGATCTAAAGGATCAGTTGTGATAATTTTACTTCCAACATAATAAGATGATGCAATACCAGATCCGGCAATAATATATGGATCCGATGTATTACCTGCATTTGTAAGATCAAATTGCGTTGAAGCAATTCCAACTCCTCCACCATTATCAATTCCAAATGTTCTCTTTGACCCAAAGACTTCTAAAGGTGTTGGTGTTGAGTAACTGAATAATTTTACTGTTCCCCTATCACCACCATCAATATAATATGAAGCACCATATTTGATAATATGTTCTGATGTAGATCCGTAAGAAAATTGAGTTTCTGGTCTATCTACATCCGCATATCCATATTTAACTTGACTTCCTCCACCATAAGTTAAGTAAGTAATTGGAAGAGTCGCATTGCCCAATGAAGAGACCTTCAACTGGTTTGATGCCCTCAAGTGGTGAACACGTACCCAACGTGCTTCACCGTTGCTTACAGGGACATATGCGAGGAATAGAGCACCAACAGCACCATACCAAGAGAATTCAATCTTATACATAGTAACCTTGGTAAAATCAAGGTCCCAGATACTGGTATCAGTTAAACTTTCTTTTGTATCACTATCTTCTACTTGTTCACCCGGTCTCTTATCTGCTACAGCATCACTATATACGAGTGCTTTTGTTTGATCGTCTAATCTATCACCACTAAATCTTGATCTTGGTACTCTATATTCATAGACATTTAAGTAATCAATATCAACATTTTGATTGACCCACTTTTCATAATATTCATTTATAGCATTTATTTGATTTTTAAGTGTAGAAGATTCTGCTGCATCAGCACCTAGTCTAGTATCAATGTAACCTTCTTGACTACCCGCCGTATTTTCATACAGATAAGGGAACATTCCCTTTATTTTAACGGTGATATATTTAGTTTTTCCGGTAATAACTCCAGTACTTGGTTGAATGAAAGGAACGGGAGTTATGATATTTTGATTTGTATAATCACCATCGGTAAGTGCTGGTATTGCATTTCCATCAATATCACTAAGAGTAATTGCTCCACTTGTGTTTATCGATGCAATTTTATAAATCTTTTGATTGACTAATCCCGTAATTCCAGCACCAACAGAACCATCAGAATTTATATTATCATTTGAGTATGAAATATGTTGTCCAGTAGATAAACCTACTACATGACCTCCAGAAACATAAAATGTTGGAACTGTAGAAACACCAACATTAACAGTAAATTGATTTAATGAATTAATATTTGTAATTGTATATTGCTGAAGTCTATTTGGATATAATTTAGGAGTAACTCCATCCAAATAGCAAGTCATTGCTATTCCAGAGAGAGTAACATATCTTCCTCTATTAAACTTATGCTCTTTTTCGGTGGTAATCACCATCAGACCACTATTTATGTTATAAGATGCAGTGCTCACTCCTATAACAACATCAGGAGCTTGGAGGGTATTTCCTCCAGTTACACTGGTAACTCCAATCTTAGTTTCTTTTTGTAGTAATGAAGGATCATAAACTGCAGCATGAGTCATTAAGAGTTTATCTCTTAAAATGACAAGATCACCAAATTTTTTGGGTGTTGCTGAAGGATTATCATCTGCAACACCCAAACCTGCATTCTCAGATCCTCTAGGACCTACTGGATCTTGGGGATTAGTTCTACCATAATCATCAAATTGAGTTGTTCCAAACGGTAATGGATTTTCATAGATAATTGATTGTGTTCTTCTTACTACACAAAAATTATCCTCTTGTCCATCATTTCTGGTTTCCCAATAATATCCATCAAAATTATCAAAGATACCATACTTTCTAATGGCAGGATTCTGTACATTTCTTTGAGTATCAGGAACACTATCAAGAACAGTGGTTTTTACACCAAAAGTTGCTGCAGAAACTCTACCTGGTTGATATCTAAAAAATCTTTTAGATGTTAAAATTCCATACTTATCAATAGGACCTTCAATAAGAGCTCCTGATTCTTCTGGGACGTGAGTTACTCCCCAACCCATGTCTCCTGCAGGAACACTACTATAAATTCCTGTTCCGACTCCAATAGTCGAAAATTGTTCTGGGAATGATGACCACTCTGAAGGATTTACGTCATACGTATTAACATCAGCAAAAATACCAAGAGCAACTTCTGATCTAGGAATACCTAAAAGTGATAGAGCAACTTCAGACTGCTGCTTATTTTGTTCAGCAACAGGAATAGTAGATTGATCACTAGCAATTACAACTGGAATTGATTTTGATGATTTTTGTTGTCCGGGAGGAACTGGTGCTGTTCTACCAACAACTACTACTGCGGCATTATTATTGACATTAGAATTGTCTGGCATATTATGATACCCCTACTCTTCCTTTTGTGATGGTGAATATTTTTCTTAATACTATATAGCCAGTCTCTTCACCCGAAGTAATTGAGGTTGTAGTAAATCCTGTCAATACAAGTTTTTTGACTAATGAAGAATCTACGACCTTTTCACTGACTGTTAATTCAGTTGCTTCTAAACTTGGAGACGAACCATGATTAACTAATTTTACAACGTCTCCAGTAGAAATTCCAGAGAAATCATTTATATCCTTAAGAGTAATAGTATATTGTGTGGCACCTGCTCCAATAGTATCAAATTCACCTTGTTTAATAGAGAATGATGTTGTAAATCCAGGAACTATATCTATAAATTCTTTAGCTCTTATTTGATAACCATAAGACTTATTTAATGCTAGGTTATTTGTTAGTGCAGCAGTTAGTTTTAATTGAAAATACCCATTTCTCCTATCATAACTTCCTTCATTAGGAGTAATAACTTCAAAATCTACCTCAGTCGTATCAGATAATCTTTCATCATTTTGATTTTCGTTGATAATAGTTGAGATTCCTAAACTAGTAAATGTAACTTTAGTACTACTAATATCTTTAGGAAAACCATCTTCGATATATTGAATAACAGGACCATAAAAATCAACACCTCTCTCAATATTTAAGTTTACAGAATCAAAATCACTATCGTAAATATCATTAGTTGGAATGAATTCATCTGCTGGTCCAAGAATAATATTGTCACTAGACCTAATCTTATCAACACCAAAAGTTTTTAATCCAGTTCCACAATTTCTTATAACATTTCCAACAAGAGAAACAATAGTGGATGCAGATACATCCACAGGACCACTGTAGTTCTCAAATAATGAATTATTAATTCTTAAAACATTTGATGATTGTGTGTATAATGGAGTATAAGTTTCTCTATCGGTTAAAGACCCATCAGTAATTGAAACATTATCAAGGTTAACTCTAGTAGAATTTTCTAAATATACTCCATCCGCCGGAGCATTTCTAACTCTTATATTACTAAATGTAGATTCTTCGATGTTAGGGAAATATAAAAGATAGTTATCTAAACTTGTTTGATATACAATGTTATTTCCATTATTACCATCAAAAGTTATGTCGTTTAAACTTATATTTTTTCCCGATGTTGTGCCTAATCCAACGATGTTCCCTTCAAAATTTAAATTAGTTGATGTGCCATCATTTAAATCAGTTGCAAAATACTGCTGTTTAATTACAGTATTATTTCCAGATCCATTTATCGAAAAATTAGTAGGAATTGTAAAAGTATTGGTTAAGTAAGTTCCGGAAGGAAGATTTAATGAACGACTAGTGTTATTAACTACTTTGCCAATAGATTGTTCAAATTCTTTAGTATTATCATGAACAAATTTTACTGCACTTGTAGTTCCTATACCAACATTGGTTTTTAAATCACGATCTAAAGTAATAGAAGTAAAAGTTGTACCTGTAATTTTTGCAATGTCCCATCCACGAAGATTTGTAGTAGGTGGAGTATTTGGGAAATGAATTTGATCATTCGTAAATTCATTATCAGTCCCTTTGGGTGACCATGCAGTTTGATCAAAGTTTCCATAATCCTTCCAAATTATACCTGATGTATTTGACCCTAACTCTTTTGGGCCAAGAATAGCAGTTAATTTTGCATCGTTTATATTAGCATCACCAGCATTTCCCGAACCAGTAAACTTTTGACGATATACCAAAAGTCCATGATTAGTATCCTGTCTTGATACAGTTAGTGTAATGTGATTATCCAGATTAAAATCATCAAGTCCAAGATGATTAACTCCATTTAAAGAACTTATTTGTGAAGAAATTCCAATCTTTCCATTTCTGAGATGATACTGTGAAACCCAATAGTAATAAGTAAATCCAGATCCAGAGCCAGTTTTTGAAAATGTAGTATTATCAATATCGGGATCTGGTGCAAATACATTATCATCAAATTCTGTAACTCCAAATATCTTAACATATTGATCCGTAGAAAATCCAGAAATAATTGAATCCGTTTCAATCCTCAAAACATTAGAACCATTAACTTCTATCCTAGATCCATTTCCAGAATATACATTACTATCACCTGAAAGTTTTGCTACTGTATCTACTACTACCTGAGAAACGACAATTGTTCCGGCAATTTCAAGATCTTTAAGTTCTTCTGGGGCTTTGTTCGGAAAATATTGAAATAATTTTGCCATTATTTTTTACCTCTATGGAAATCTATAATCACCATTTGTGTCAATATACTTTTTAGTATTTATAAATCTTACTTACAACTACTTACAATATCATCAATCAATTTTAGAGCAGTATCAATTGTAAAAGATTTTAGATTAACATTAAGTGGCGAACCTTGTATTATATCGGAATATAAAGTTCTTAAGTAACCATTTGCATTTAGTGTAATGCTATCAGCCGATGAAATACATACTTTTCCTCCAGCAATATTAATTTGCTCCTCTGCCCTTACTATAATATGATCATTTGCTTTAACTAAAATAGATCCATTATTTTCTTCTCCTTGTGCTTCAATGTATATATTTTTTGCTTTTAATTTTATATTTCCATTCTCAGCATTAATTACAATGTCACCATTCTCTGCGATGATAGATTTTGCAATTGCCTCATTTTCTGAATCATTTCTTCCCTTATCCAATTCAGTTCCAACAATCTCATGAGATTGTCCAGGAACAATCTCACCTTTATTTCCACCCAAAGTATAAGTTTGGTTTTGACCTCCTTTTAGAGATACGACCATATTAGTATCTAAACTTTCACCTAACTCATCTATTTGACCAGATGGTCCCATAAAGATGAGACCATACTTATTATCTGCAATAATTTGTTCTGCTGGATTTGGTTTTGACATTAATCTATACAATCAATAATACGAATAACACTCTTTCTTGTAAATCCTTGTTTTCTCAAATTTTCTGCGAAGACTTGTCTACCTCTAAGAGTAGTTATAGGTTCATCAAGAACAATATCAGGATCTTCTGGAGTATCTTCCAACACTTTTATGAAGGTTAAATTAGGTCTAATGATTGCTCCTTCTCCTGTATTACTATCTATAACAATATCAGGATACCCAGAAATTCCACAAATTTCTTCAGTAATTTGAATATCGATAATTTGTCCAAATTCCGTTAAAGATACCGCAGCATTTAATCCAGGAATATCTGGAGTAATTTGAATATTATCATTTTCTGTATAACCAGTTCCAGTATTTACAATTGTAAATCCATTCAAACAAACTATATAATCATCAGCAATTTGATTATTACCATCAGAACCAGTACCAGTACCTAAACCACCATCAGAACCAGTACCAGTACCTAAACCACCATCAGTGGGACTGCTATCAACTAAAGATCCTAATAAAGTATAATCATATTCATCTTTACCATCTGCAGGAGCTGATGGTGCAGTATTGGTCATTACAATATCTATAATCTGCCCATTCGTGGAAGAATCTGGATTATCGTCAATTACTGCATAACCTGAAGTAAAGGTAGTTGCACAGTTATCTACAAAAGAAACAAATGGTGGTCTTTTATATCCAGATCCTCTATTTAATAAACTTACCCCGATAGTTCTACCAATATTATCTATAACTGCTTCTCCAACTGCACCAATACCACCTCCACCAAAAATCAAAATCTTTGGTGGTCCACATCTATACGCATCTGCATCACATTCAGTAATGCTGGATGAAGGAGATGAAGCATCTCCAAGTCTATCTCCAAATATTTCAATATTACTAATATAATCATCAACTTTTCCAACAATTCCTTCTGCTGTTGGAACTTTTGCAAAATTATTAAACGTATCTATTTGGGCAGATGATGGTCCCCCCCAAGGACCGGCTTTAAATTCTTTCAATTCTGGACAATTTGGTGCCGCACACAAGAAAGATTCAAATCCGAGAATAAAATCTATAGCCTCAAAAACACTCCCAACAATTTTTCCAACTCCTCCAAGAATATCATTAACTTGATCTAGAATTGGTCCAAGTGTTTTATC
>Ga0233412_10001067_pt1 | contig 14985 bp, 7 predicted proteins | sample Na_anoxic_4_MG_FD_180667 | JGI IMG/M metagenome (GOLD analysis project Ga0233412, IMG submission 180667) | Seawater microbial communities from Saanich Inlet, British Columbia, Canada - Na_anoxic_4_MG | ecosystem: Environmental > Aquatic > Marine > Inlet | place: Canada: British Columbia...
ACAGGAAGTGTGGATAATCCATCAGGAATGTTATTAGACCCAACACTAGGTAATGTTTACCAAATTAGTTATGGAAGCGGGTTTGGTTGTATTAACTTTTCTATCGAAAGCGATGAAACAGGAAGAATGGTATTAGTTCACGTACTACATCTTGCAAATATATTGGATGCTCCATCCGCCTATAATCCAACTTTTGCATTAAGAGCAGAAGTTTTCAAAGTAGGAACATCAGATACCAACAATTATGTAATGAAAGTTGCTGATATGTCAAGTTTCGTGGAAGGGAATAACTTACCAACCGGTCCTGTTAATGGATTCACAAACATAGAAGATACTAATAATACAAATGACGTACTAATGTTTACACTATATAACAATGCTACCTTCGCAAGTAAAACGAATAAAGTATCTTGTTTATTGCAAAGTATTAGTATTGCAAGTGGTTCAGGTGAACCTGGTGTGGTTAAAATAATAGAGGATGGTTCTTTGACTGGAGCGGGAACACCTAATGATATATCAACTGGAACATCTGTTGTATCTACTGATATTGCCGCAACTGCAATAAGTGGAGGTAGGGTACTATGGGTAGGTTCTGTCGCAAAAGATGGTGGGACCTCTGTTGATATAAGTAATTTAGGTATAAAAATGCGACCTGGTAGCCATTACACTGTTACTACTGCTTTGGTTGTTTCATCTGCAAATAAAAAGATTTCAACAGGAGTAGTTTGGAAAGAAGATTTTTAAAATAAAATATCAATCAAAATCAATATCTAAATCAAAGTTTAAGTACTCAAACTTAGCGTTGAACGTTTTGAAGTCAGGAGTTACTGAACTATACGATAGTTTAATCCCGTCTTGTCCCTTTAGGATTGGCCGGTTGAATATAACAGATGATACCATATAGCCTTCATTATTTAATAAGGATAGCCTGATGGGATCCAAATGTTGTTTAGGATTACTGAAATCTAAGAAGTTTAAGGCGTTATCTACAAATATCCAATAATTCAAGAAAGCATCAGTCATTTTAAACGTAATAGTGAAGTCACGTTGAAATAGATCCTCAATAGGTTTAGAATCTTTATATCCTTGTTGTTTACCTAATGTTCTAGTTTGATTGGCAGTTTCCATATTCCATCCTGGAAATTCTATCTGCTGAATAGTAGAAGACATAAAATCTTCAATTGTATCATATGGCATTATCAAACTTTGATAATACTTCTTGTACTTCTCTTTTATACTCTCGTGAAAAAAGTCCGGTGGGAATAGTACTACAAATCCGTTATTTCTTGCGTTTAAAATCATTTCTTACCTAATTTTCTATCTCGACATACGCGTGCTTCTCTTCTAGTTGCAAAATTTCCTAAGGAGATCTTACCAAGGTATACCCACCATCGTTCGCCTTGAAGTATTATTTTCATTTCGTTTATGACATCTTCATTTATGAATTGTACATATGTTTTTACGTTTTGTTTCATTCTGTTGGTGGAAAGTCCTTATCTACCCATACATCAGCTAACGTAGTACCGTCCGGAGTTTTTTTCGACATATTGAAATGATTAATAGTATTTCCTTTGTACATAGTTGATGAATCATCAAATGAAGGATAATAAGTCTCCATTGCTATTTGAAATTTAGTATGAATATATTTGTCTGTGCTATATTCAAAATTATATTTCTTATCGTTTGACATGGATTCTGGGAAACTTAATTGTGCTGGGATTCTAATTCCTCTATATTGAAAGTATACAACTTCGTTCTTATAATAAAAATCAAATATTTTTTCTACTATCTTAAATGTTTTATTTAGGTTATCACTTTTAATTTCAATTTCAAATTTAAGATCCATTGGAAGTCCACTCATTCTAGATGAATATGCTTTCATTACCTTTTGATCATTATCTCCACGCTCTTCTTGTTTCCAAGTTCCACGTACAAATCTATTAGTCATGTCTCCACTTTTAATTGCAAAATCCTTAAGTGATACAATTCCCCTTGGCACAACATCATAGTTACCTTCTGCGAATTCAGGATATGTACAATCGTCTGGAATATCAATAAAGAAATCTTGCATAAATCCTCCGTCTCCACCTGCAGTATACATAAATGGTATTTTATGTTGTTCGACTACGCCATCTCTAACTAGATCAATTATTATCCTTTTATTTAAAACACTAAGCATTGCAAGTGATGCATTTCTCATGAACACGTCCTGTACATTTTTATTTGTTATATTGTTATGATTAGATGTTTGCATATATTCTTATTTATCTATTTTTTGCAATGTAAGGAAGGCCCTGTTGAGGTTTACAATTATCAATTATTAATAACTTAGACTCGTCCTTTAAATATTGCTGACTTAATATAAAATCATGATCCTCTTCCTTGATCATTGTATTAAATAATCGTATGTTTGATATCCACATATTTGAAGATGGGATATAATATTTTTCTCCTACTAAATTAAACTCTAATTCAGGAATAGATGATATGTTCTCAAATATGCGTGTGAAATCATCATGATTAGTTATATCCGCGATATCTTCTTTTACAGAATAAACATAAATTCCACATTGGTTAAATTCGTTAGAAGCGGAAACAACTATCGCGTGCCATGCTCCAGTAGCAAAATTAGATAGCGTATGTGTTTTAGTGGTTCCATTAATTTGAACATTTATAACGAAATCACCAAGAGTAGAATCTCCTGAATTTTTAGTAAATTGCCCAGATACTTTAAATCCTTGAACTGATTCATTATCATATCCATTGATGAACTGAATTACATCACTTCCTATGTTTAAATTAAATAGGGCAGTATATGATAAGTTGCAATTTGTATCTTTATCAAAAATAGGTTCAGCATTATAAACAATAGAAGATTCTCTTATTTTAAAACTAACTATATCCTTTCCGTCTCCATCTAATCCATGCATGATGTTCTTTTGTTTCTTAAACGATAAATCCGAGTATGCCTCAATTCTTATGTATCTACCCGATTCAGAGACACCTTCGTGATTTGGAATCGTATCAAGTGGCCCTCGAATCTTGACGAACTTGGAATCTGAACCGAATACATTTTTATCTGTAGTGATCAACGCATTGTTTCTCCATGACTTATATGGTCCACTATCTTGGTATGCTAATATTACATCGTAAAGTCTAGCATCTCCTTCATTTAATCCTGCTAAATTCTCAAGATTTATAGTTTGTCGAGTTAACGTAGTATCTCCAGTTATTTCAAAAGCAGATGTCTGAGTTACAATAGCACTCAGATCATAATAGTTCTCTATTAAACTTGCGTAGTTGAAGTTATATTTAAGAGGTCGTATTCTAAGATCAGGGTGTATTGCTTGCCTAGAAGAATCAAAACGTTGAGATATTGTGTCATATTGTTTAGGCATCATGGCATCACTCGTAGTATCTTCAACCTCGTCCTTGAATAGATCATCAGCTGACTGTATAACGTTATCTAGGAATGTCCTAGAATCATCAGTAAGAAGCATATCTATGTTAGGATTGTATTTTTGTAGAGATACCTTCCAAAAGGTCGGATCCATCATAAATCCCCTGTGTAAATAACTTCCAGTTATTTCATACATTCTATTAAGTAATGGAAAGTATAAAAAGTCTCTATGCCTAGGATGTGATCCTTTTCCAAATACAGATTGGAAGTATCTATGATCTAGATGGATCTCGAATGGTAATTCAAAATCTAGTCCAAATTCGGTAAATTTAGGATCGTTGCTTGGAAATGAATTCTTGGGAACCATTACCTTAATACACTTTCTATCTACGTTTTTAAAGAGTGTCCATTCTTTAAATATGAAATCTCCAGAATCAGATTCAGGGAGTGTTCTAAAATAAACAACCTCATGTCCGAACATTTTATTTGTATAGAATGAGAGCTCCTTAAACATTCCAATTGCCGAATCAACCTGATAAGGTCTGAAACTAGGATCTGTTGTATTTATTATTGTTGTACATTTCTCGTCAGAGCATAATATAACAGGTGCGTAAGTATTAGCAACTGTTTCTACACTTGAAAATCTTAATTTAATTTCATTGATCTCGATTATTGACGCCATTTCAGTAAATGTGCCATCGTCAAATTCGTATTTAATTTCAAAGTAGAAATTTGAATCTTCTTCGAATATGATATTATCCGCTACGCCTAGGTTTCCAGGTTCAACATCGTACCATAAGGACCAATCTAGTTTATTTCTAGAATATCTAAAGTATCTTTTTAAGTTATTCAGATCGAGTGCATCAGGTGAGCTGATAATTAAATCTTCAAGCATCTCAGTCAATCCTGTAATCTTAGTAACGGGATCGGATGTTGAAAATATTCTGAAATTCTTACTAAAAGTTAAAGAATTTTTATCAGGATTAATCAATAATTTAAGTGTAATATTAGCCATCTGATTGAATTTTAGACTTTTTATTATTTATTCATGTATTTTTAGTTAAACTGAACTTCTTTTTTCGGTAGAATAAATAATAAAAAGAATACTTAACATTTGAGTGAAAAACATATACTAGATCCATTATGGATAACCAAGGGAAGTTCAGGGTTAGACCCAGAATATTACAAGTATGTTTTATTAGCGGCAAATCAAAAATATAGAAACAATTTAAATGAAGGAGACTTATCTAATTTCTATGAGATATTATTCCATTCGCTTAATTTAAATAATCTAATCGTGGAAGGAAGTCTATTTAATTTCAATATGACCCCGGTATGGAACAATGAAAGATTGATAATTATACGGGATCATTTAAGAAAGGTATATCAATTACCAGAAGATGTTCTTGAAATATTCAAGAACGCCAATTATTTACTTAATACTTTAATGTTAGATTATTTGTTTGAAATATTAGACGTTACTGAATTAGTTAAATCATTCTTTGTGAATCCACAAATACACCGAGAAAAAGAGGTCTTTATGGTGATAAATGCCGAGGGAGAACGATTATACGATATATGGAAAATTAGAATGGATAAACGATATAAGTTTGGATATAAAATATCTCATATTCAAGATGTAGAACTTAGTGAAATAAAAGAAAACGCGCTACATGAAGCAATTATGAAGGAAGGTAATCCTGAATTAAATAACATGGATGCAAATACTAATGTTCTATTTAGTATTACAAACGACGGAGAAGAAAACGAAGACGTAGCGATTGCAACTGCAATGTCAATATTATTTAGTCGTGGTATATCAAAGGATCTTAAATTTGAGCCTAGTATTCTTAGTGAACTATATGAGCTTCTAGCTCAGGAAAGAGTTCTTCCTTTTACAATGAAAAATTGGGTATAGTATTAAACGAGTGTTCCGGTTGTGCTTATTAGCACCCAGTAGCTAGCCCCTCCTAATGTGGTTAATGGTATCGACATGAACGTTGCACTTTCTCCCGCGTTTAGGCTAACATTTTGACCGGTCTTGCTTATAATGAATCTATTTCCAAGTGATGATGCTGCATCATCATGCGTACAAACCTTTGTTCCCAAACTGTTATATTCACATCTAATTATTATAACTTTACCGTCTTTTGGTTGATCGAGCCCGGTTATTGTGGACGAAGTTCCAGAAGTCGGCCTAAAACTTATCATGTATCTACCATCTGTATTTAGATCATCCATGTTACTGTTAGATACAACATTCCCCTGAAACAGGATGTTATGTATCACCTCGCCTTCCAATTTAGTGTTACCGTCTACGTGTAATGTCTCATCCGGAGAATCATGGCCAACTGCAGTTTTTCCTATTGCAGTAGCTCCGTCATATCCAATTATGGTATTTCCATCAACTGCTGACGGGTCGGTCCCTTCATTGATACCACCATATATATTAACATTTCCTCCGTTTCCTATCTGGTTCCCTCCGATTTTGTCAGCTCTTCCCCCTGATATATTAACATTTCCTCCGTTTCCATTAATTAGATTATCTCCACCTTCAATATATAAATTATTTCCCCCACTAGAACTCTCCCTTCCCGCCTTTAAAGTAAGTCCAAGTATAACTCCGGTCGTAGTGTTACCTCTTTCGATATATCCAGAAGAAGTGTTCGCGATTCCACCCGCTTCAGCATCGAAATATATGAATTTAGAACCCATTCCGCTGGCATCAACTGCTCCTGATTTTAATATTAATATATCACTAGCCGATGCGCTGGAGTTATGGATGGTAGCTACAGTTCCATCATTAACTACATGAAGCTTATAATTAGGAATTATCCCAATACCTACGTCTCCATCTAAGTATGTAAGATTACTATTAGTCATTTGCCACATCGCGTCTGCTCCCATTGTATGAATGGTTCCGTACTTATCTCCTACTCGTGTTGCTTCAACGTTTGATGTTATGTTAAGGTTGCTACCAGATCCATGTGATAATTTAACTTGATTAGGGAATGCCCCAACAGGAGATGGACTTACTTCTAAAATTGGATGAAATGCAGGTGTGCCATCTCCATATACAGAAACTAATCTAGTTTCCCAATCTCCTGAAAGATTTCTATATACTATATATGTAGCTCCAGTGTAGTCAGTAGCGTCAGTAACTAATGTAACCTTATATCTCCACTCACTGTTTAAGAATTTACCATGCGATTCATTTAGGGTAGTAATGACACCAACTGAAGACATATTTGTAGTTTCACTATACCATATCTTACTCATGTTGGCAATTTGGCCTTCAGTGTAGATTCCACCTTTTGAATTAATACCACGAGGGCCAACATTAATTGCTGATTTTACGTCTAATACATTTCCTACTCGTAAATCATTTGAAATATTTACATTAGAAGATTTAAGGCTGTGTATATTTGCAGCTTCAGTTTCTAATCCATCTACTTCTAGTGTTACAAGATTATATTTAGCACCAGATGCTGCCGCCATAACGTATAGATTATTACCAGTCATCTCTATTGATGAGGCATAATCTACTCCTGAAATTACTTTCTTAGATACGAATTGAGCAGTTGATTGAGTTTCAAGATATAATCTAACAACCGATATAGTAGATGAATCGTATGAATCAGTTCCACCTTGTCCTACTAATACATATAAGCTTCTTCCTACTAAAACACTATCGATAACTCGAGTATTAACATCTCCATCAAACTCAAGCGATCCTTTAAATTCAAAAGCCGCAGTACCGGATCCCTCTTCATATTTAGTATAAATCCATAAATTGTTTTTATACATTGCATATATGTTTCTTCCATCAGTTTGAACAGATCCAAATTTATTAACAGATGCATTTAATTGTGACGTTGCGTTTGATAATAATGTAGCATCAGTATAAATCTGATGAGAATTATCAAGTGCTATTGTAATCTCACTATCTGATGCGTATTGATTGATATCGTATACTTTAACATCTACCACGTGGCCATCCCATCCTGTTCCACCGCTATCTGCTCCTACCGTTAGAGTAATAGTGGCGATATAATCTTCAGATACTGCCATATCTAAATGATGAGCTGATTGTTCATTTTCTGTAAACACTCTTCTTGGATTACTAGGATCTGATATGTTTATAGCAGAAATAGCACCACGTCCAGTATATTCAGTAAGTGATTCTCCAAAGGTAAGTGGATCATATATGATAGCTTCAGTAGTTCCCCAGTGAGATCCAACCGTACTTGTATCGGCATCACCGAAGTTTCTAAGTTTGTTAGTTGCAACGAATGCATATGATCCTTGAACTTTAATTCTCCATGCTCCGTTTAATAGGTAATTTCCATTACTTTGACTGGTAAGAGTTGTAGTATCACCGTCTATTTCATTGTGATTTTCACCATCAGTTGCTCCGATTCTTCCAAGAAATGCGATTCCCTCGTTAACCTGTAATCTTGCGATTTGAAAATGTTGATGCTGATAGGTGTCACCTCCAGGTTGCACATAATTAGATGATGTCGTAGGAAGGTTGTTAACCATATATAAATAATCTCCAACTACTTCGATGTCACATAGGCCTCCCCCTGTTAATTTATTAGATGATCCGTCATGTGTTATGTTATCTACAATCTCCGATTGCATGTCAATTGCCGCGGCCTTATCTCTAATATCCCATCTATTAATCGATCCATTCTCCCATGCCGCATCATCTAAATCAGGGGTACTTGAAACTGGTGCGTATCCATTAACTGTATGAATTGTGTTTCCAATGATAAACATTCCACCTACTCCGTAAGTTTCTGCGTTTCCATTAGGGTTGGATGATGATGGGGCAGATGTTGTTATCTCTCTAAATTCTGTTGAACTTAACTGTCTAATGTTTCCACCGTCTTGGTGAACGCTGGTATGTAATCCTATTGGAATTGTTTCACTACCAGTATCAATCATTAAGTAATCTGTTAAATTAACATCGTTTAATGTACTCACAGTGTTTAATGATAATCCGAGTCCACCTTGTAATCCAGACGATTGGAAATTAATACCATCAAATCTTACGTATGGCGCAATCTCATTTAATCCATATCTAGATCCAATTTGCACATAGGTTTGTGATTGAACAGTTGGGGCATTTTGGAATTTACTTGATTGGAATTCAAATATTCCATTTGCAAGTATGTCCAAATTAGGGGTACCTGCTTCGTGCATAGTCATGGAGAATATACCCTTATATAGGTGATCCTCTATTATTCCTGCATCTACACTGTGTCTTATTTTTAAGTTATTTGCTACGTTACTTAGTACTAAATCGCTGGTAGATTGATCCGTGAATAGTGATCCAAATTCCATGTGATACCTTTTGTAAATATTATCAGTGAAATCTACGAATATTTTTTGAAGAGCGGTATATTCCACTTGTCCGTCGATAGTGGTAGCTATATCAAATGGTATGCTTATTTGCTCTTTCTCGTTGAAGTTATTAAGCAATAATACATCATTATTAGTTGCTCCACTTTTAAAGTTATCTCCTGTTAGATCAGATAAGGTGTTTCCTCTATTTGGAAATACGATATATCTTGAATCATCGGGGGATCCTTCTCCATATCCTCTTACAAACGTTGTGCCAGAAGTAGATAGGTAGTTAACAACTATATTTTCAAGATCAATTATGATTCCCCAATTATCCGTAGCTAAATCATACTGCCATATTTGACTATCATCTGAGTTTGCAAAAAAGTCCGCGTCCATTAGGCCTGGAAATACTTGAGAATTTGGATTACCTGATCCAACAAACCATTGATTTCCTTTATCTCCTTTTAAACCTATAACTCCGGCAGGTCCGATTGCTCCCTGTCCTCCTGTAATTCCAGGTGCACCCTTTAGGCCAATTCCAAGTTCTAATAGTTTATTAAAGTTGAAATTTAACTTATCTATTGAGATCTCCTGTGAATCGCTTCCAAAAAGTTCCTTTAAATTTATTCTTACTGGCATATCTTATATAAATTTAATTTTTATTTTAGGGCTTATAAGTTTGCCACTATTTAAAGCCTTGGCAAATTCGAAACTTAACGTAAACCTATCTAGTTTATTTATCAACATGTTTTTGTCTAGTTTGTATCCCTGTTCGAGACGCTCTTTATCATTTAGCATTCTAAATTCAATGGCATTCGTATTGGTTTTTGTTGAATCTCCTTCAAGTGTTTTATCATCCTTGGAGTAAAACTCTATTTCTATAATCTCGTACAGCTTTACGATGTTAAGGTTTATATAATCTATTACATAATCTTCAATATTTTCAAAATTGCCGATGTATTCAGGGCTAGCTATTAAAAACTCGTTAAATTTATTTCCAATGCCATCTGCTATTAGATGCGATATTAGTGCATTTTTAACGTTTATTTTACCAGAAATAGTTAAATCGTCTACCTGATATACTATCTCCGATGTATCAAGATTTATAAGCTCGACTCTATCCGTTTTATTAACTTTGTAATTTTCAAGCTCTATTGTATCTCTTAGGTTTATTATTTTAGATATGAATGAATCGTCTTCTTCTATTCTAAGAGTTCCTGACACTGGGGACTTTGTTGATTTATCTGAATATGAATAGTGGAATCCATAATCCCAATTAGATGTTACCAGGTCATATGCACTTCTACCAATTGCTATTTCGTTTTGCTCTTCGTATCTAGGTTCAAACTCTTCATCTGACTCAAGACTTAGTATCTTAGTGTTAGATATTTTAATATGACTAAAGTTATCTATTTTTAAGAATGAATCTATGTTTATATTAAATTTAGTATTGCTTAAATCCAGCGCGGTAATATCATTCTTAGAAAAGCTAAATTTTGAATTAAATGAGAATATGTCCTTAAATAGAGGAGAAAATCCTCCGCTGTACCTATTTATTTCATATGTATTATCAAGTTGTGCTCTCTTATATTTGTATCCTATTATATTTTTAAACGCAAGATCGGATGGCTTATTACTATCTACTGTTGCTAATATAGCATCAGTCTTATTAATAAACTGAGAATCTGGGATTTCGGTGTACCAGTTTGCTACTTCAGTAGATAGGGTAGTTCCGTCGTATGAGTATGTTTCATATTCAATAAACTTATTTTGTTTATTGACATATTCCTTGAATTCGCCGAATGCTAATTTCTCAAATAGAGTTTCAAAATACAATTCTCCGCCTTGCATTATTTTAAATGTCATGTAATCTTGAGAATATGAATTATTAAATGGAGATGGTAAATACTGGGCTAGCAAATTAGTGGATAAATCAACTAATCCATATTGTTGAGATATCCCGGTCAATTCCTGATATACCACCTTGGTATCTCCGATTGCTAGCATTGAGTTAGAGTTATCTGGTAAAAATCCACTTATTGAATCTATTATTTTATCAATACTCAATATGCTGTCTCTAATTGTGGTAAATGTTTTGTTATTAAATACGTGAATCTCGTCTTTTAAATTAGATGGATAATTTGGAATATTAGAATTGGTTATTGAGTTTACATCTGATCCTGAGTTGAATGCGCCTGTCACGTGTACACTGAGTTTTGTGCTTAATCTTATATTTGAAAAGTTACTAGATAAATTATTAAATTTCTTATGTTTAAGTGAATATAATAACGTATGAGTTAGGTTAGATATGTTATCTCCTGCTATATCTTCGAATCGTATTCGATAATCACCATTAACACTGTCGTATGATATATAATCTATCGCAGGTGAGCTGATTGGCGGAAGAAGATCTGTGAATTTTAAACCTGCACCCGGTCCAGGTGCATCAGAGGTAAGATTAGTTATGTTATCAAACCTAGTGGCGTTTACATTTTTCCAAAAATCATTGATATTATCTTGGGATCCAATACTTAATTCGATAAGTAGTATTACGAACTTAAATTCTTTATGCTCTATAAATCTATATCGTATTGGGGGAACAGTATCATCATTAATATCTTCTTTAACTGTCTTAAGTAGGGTAGAAAATTTATAATTATCATATCTATTAGAATTAGAATTAAATTCAGGCTTGCCTGCTTCGTTCACGTTGTTAACGTCTATATAGTCTTTAAATGATAATTTGAACCCCTTAAAGAATGACTCATATACACCTTGGTTGTTTTTAGTGATAGGAGTATATCTAGTTTGTGTTTTACCAACCTCTTCTCCATTAAACGTTGGAGTATATGTAAAATAGTCTATAAAATATCCTTCAATCGTTAGCGCTTTATTTAAATCAAACGGAGTATCAAAATATGAGTTATTTAATACTATTGAATCTGCATCGTCTGCGTAACTAAATTTAGACTCAATATAATACCACTCGTGTGTAAAGTTAGATGGATTCTGAGATCTATCTTCGTGGTCAGGAGAGAAATTATTAAATCCGAATGCTAGCTCGGTATTTAGTCGATATGGATTACTTCTAGAATCTAGACCGTCAGGTATTGCCCATTTTGTTATGTATGGAATTACTTTAGATTTTAATGCGAAATCTAAGGATGTGTTTTCTTTATAAAAGTCATATTCAGAACTAGATATTCCATTTAAGTATTTGTCTCTCAATGAAAATACAAAATCTTCAACGTCAGGCTCAGGTACAATAAGGCTTGGATCCTTTAATAAAAAGAATCCAGTGAATCCCTTTAGTTCTTCGTTTTGATCATTGATTGGATTCCATAAATCAGTTCCATTAGATAATGTATTTATATCTCTTGCTTCGGATACTACTACATCACCTGATAATACTACGTAATCAGTAGGCCCATTGGTTAATGTGAAATCTCCAGGTGACGAGATAGGTAGTGTACTATTACTTATTTGAATTTGACCCGTCCCATACATGTTGTATTTAATTCCTGCATACAATCTAGTTACATTAGGCGGAATGTAATAATGTTCAAATAAATCTATTTTAGGGAAATTTAAATATTCACTAGAATAAAAATCAAAGTCAAAATCTTTAATTGGAAAGAATGAAAGTAATCCAAATGAAGGGCGATGTTTTAGCACGGTGCTAAATTCTCCATTATTGATTGATACTCCTTCGTCTAATTGAAGTGCAACTGCTGATTTATCAAAGAATTCAAGTATTGCAGCGGCTCTATCTTCTTTCTTAATTGCGTTCTTTTCTGTGATAACGTCAATATATTTAGATATCTTTTTAATTTTAGACCAGCCCGATGTTGTTCGGATTAGAATATCATCTAATCTAGAATTGATCTTATTAAAGTGGGCTGAATCTATGATTACTCTATTGTCTGCACGACATCCTCCTTCAAAGTTAATAACATTGTTGATAAGATCAGTTCCGGTTACATCATTGATAGTTAGTCCATCATAAACAGAAGATGATGATATAAATTCAAGTGAATACGTTGAATCATAATCTCCAGCGACGTTTGATTTGATGAATATGTAATCATTATATTGTAATGCTTTAAGGTTTGCGTTTGCTATTGCGTTTATACATCCAGTAAGAGATTTAGTTCTTTCAATTTCAGTTCCATCCGCATTAAAGTAGAATACGTTGTATCCAGTTACATTATCAATATCAATGAACGCGTAAAAATCTTCTGGATTAGTTAATTCTGTGAAATTTGATACTGCTTCTATTAATTCATATCTACCATTAGAATCTGATCTAGATCCATTAGGATGATACAGTTTAATTCCGTCTAGATGTTGAACATCTCCCATTTTAATGTATGCATAAGAAAATCCCCTTTGTGTTACTGGTGTTCCTTTATCTTGAATGTATGGAACACCAGGCCCGAAGAAATCTCCTAGTTCAATGTGAGTATCCGACATTCTTACTTTACCTGATAATAATTCAATATTAGTTGGATCATAATCTATATCGTAAGGGGTGGTTAATTTAGGCATGTGTATATTTCCGTCACGATCAGTAAGGTAATTAAAGAACATGTTATCTTTGTCATTAAATATGTTTTCGAAATCTGAAAGATATACTTCTAGGTTTGTGATTGGAATTATTGCTCCATTTGGGTTGTCTTGATTTATATCTACATTCTCCCATTCAAAGTATTCTTTTCTTAATCTTGGCGAGTTTTCCCAATTTGCTCTTTCTCCATATGCTCTGTCTAAATCAACATCGCACTTAGATAATTCAATTGCATTGACATACATTCCAACATATCTATTAAAGTCATATACTTCAGATGTATCGTCATCAAATATAAATTCTAGATTTAGAATGTTTGGAAAAATTACTCCGTTTCTTTCGTATCCAAGAGTCATGAATTCCTCAAAATGTTTAAGTGGATTTGACGATTGGTAGAAATCAAATAAGTTTTCTCCTCTTGATCCAAATACTCCAGCATCATAAAGTATACCGTTGAAGTTAGTTAATTCATTTTCGTCATATGAAACATCCATAGGATTATTAGGGAAGTTATCATTGTTTATATGGTCACGTAAGTATTTACCAACAGATGACGTTTCTCTTAAATCAAAGGTTTTAATGATTGTTGATTTTCTAAATAAATCTTTCATGTATGCTTCCTTGTTAAAAGGATATTCATCTTTCATTTGATCTATCTTGTTGTTGATGGGATCGTTGATCTTAAATATTACGAAATATTCGGGCACGTCTTGCTTTAAAAATATAGGGGCAAAATATGATAATTTCTCCTTATATCTCCGAGTTGACAAGTATCTAACTCCACTGAAATAATGAGAGAAATCATATTGGTCTTTGAAATCAGCTGACGTTTTAGTAGAATCAAAGTTTTCAGATAAGGCAAATACAATTTCACTAGGAGTATCTCCAGAATTGAAGAAATTAAACATGTTTGCCGGAAGTGATACATCGGGATCTATTGCATGTCGCTTGTATATAGATTTAGATAACTCCTCATTAACATCAATAGAATCTAGCCACATGCTATCGTTAGAGTCAACTGTAATCTTAACATTACCGGTTAACTTAGGATTAGTTCTTACTAATTGGAAGCTTGCTTCGTCTTGTAGTATTTGTTTAAAATCTATTTTTCTAGCCATTTATTAAAAATTTGCATCTTTAGTTCCAGTAGACGGCACTATTGGTGCATCTACGGTAGTTTCCTTTTTGTATTGAGCTGATACTTCAATATCAAAAGAAAATGGTACGCCATCTTTAATAAAAACATCAACACCTATTTTCTTTGAATATTTTATATTACGAAGTGAGGTGTTGGTTCTCCATCCTCCAACTTCTGATATTTTATCAGAACATCGATATTGGAATAACACAGGAATGTTTATAGAATTCTCAGGGCCTAATTCTAGATTTCTAGAAGAAAGTGCTGGGTGATTTCCTTCAACTGATATTTCTGGATATCCCTGAGGGAACATATATAAATAAGATCCACAAGTATATTTTCCTATTAGATATTCGTCATTAGGTGTGAATCCTAATTTAATTGGAAAACTATCATTAGATGACGCACCTGGCGATGGAATAGTAGCACTTGCCCGATTTGCCTGTATCTTGTAATTATTTCCAAGTATACCAGTTCCTTCATTAACTGAGGTTTCCATGAACGGAGCATGTGATATTGACAATAAAT
>Ga0233412_10001068_pt1 | contig 14975 bp, 12 predicted proteins | sample Na_anoxic_4_MG_FD_180667 | JGI IMG/M metagenome (GOLD analysis project Ga0233412, IMG submission 180667) | Seawater microbial communities from Saanich Inlet, British Columbia, Canada - Na_anoxic_4_MG | ecosystem: Environmental > Aquatic > Marine > Inlet | place: Canada: British Columbia...
ACAGGGCCGTCTGCAAGAGCATCTGAAAAAGGTATTCCGATTTCTATAATATCTGCACCACCTTCTTCAATAGCTCTGAAGTACTCAATAGTACCGTTGATGTCCGGCACTCCTCCGGTCAGGTATGCAATCAGGAATTTTCTGCCTTCTGCAGCAATTTTATCAAGGGTATTTATTATCCTATTCATATGATTTCTCCTTCGTATAAGACATTACACTCTCAACATCCTTGTCTCCCCTGCCGGATATATTAATCACGACAATTTCCTTTTTATCCATATCCGGTATGATTTTCATAGCATGAGCTACCGCATGTGATGACTCAAGTGCCGGTATTATCCCTTCAGTAGCCGACAGGAATGAAAAAGCTTCAATTGCCTCTGCATCAGTTACACTTGCGTATCCGACCCTGCCGCTGTCATATAGGTATGCATGCTCAGGTCCGATTCCCGGATAGTCCAGACCGGCTGATATTGAATGCGCTTCATTAATGTTCCCATTGCTGTCCTGAAGGAAATAAGTTTTCATCCCGTGGAGCACCCCCGCGCTTCCACCACTTATTGTCGCTGCATGGTATTCCGTATCCGTACCCAAGCCGGCAGCCTCAACTCCGATGAGAATTACATTCGTATCTTCTAAAAATTCATGGAATATTCCGATGGCGTTGCTTCCTCCCCCGACACAGGCGATAATTGTATCCGGAAGCCTGTTTTCTTTTTCCAGAATCTGACGCTTTGTTTCAATTCCTATTATCCGCTGAAAGTTCCTGACCATTTCAGGATACGGATGCGGCCCGATGACCGAACCGATTACATAATAGGTGTCCTCGGCTCTCGCGACCCAAGCCCTAATTGCTTCATTTGACGCATCTTTCAGCGTTTTTGTCCCGGAAACCACGCTTACGACTTCGGCACCAAGTAGATTCATGCGGTAAACATTAAGTCTCTGTCTTTCAATGTCTTTTTCCCCCATGAATACCGTACATTCCATGCCGGCAAGTGCGGCAAAAGTTGCAGTAGCCACACCATGTTGCCCTGCCCCCGTTTCTGCAATTACTTTCTTTTTGCCCATTTTTTTTGCTAAAAGGATCTGTCCGATGACATTATTTATTTTATGCGCCCCGGTATGATTAAGGTCTTCCCTCTTTAAATATATCTTTGCCCCGCCAAGTTTCCTTGTCATGTTTTCTGCATAATAAAGCGGATTCGGTCGTCCTGCATACTCTCTCAGATAGTATTCGTATTCTTCTATAAACTGCTTGTCACACCTGTACCTGTAGTAAGCGGTTTCCAGTTCTGTAAGCACCGGCATCAGAGCCTCGGGTACATATGTGCCCCCGTAAATTCCGAATTTACCTGTATTTTTCATATTTCCTTACCTCCTTGATAAACTTTTCAACCAATACAGCGCTTTTTATTCTGATACCGTTCCTGACTATTTCCGCACCGGAGTTTAAATCAACCACGTCGGCATTGATTTTCATCAATGCACTTTGTATATTGCTGTGGTCCAGCCCTCCGGCAAGAATCAGTTTTTTATCTGTTGTAAATCCTTTGACCAGTTCCCAGTCAAACGGACGTCCGGTACCTCCCGCAAGCTTTTTATCATATGTGTCCAAATGGATTCCCTCAGCATATTCTTCGATTTCACGCAAAAAGGGAATCTCTTCTTTCCCCACGCCGACCGACACCCAGACCGGGGCATTGATTCTTCCAATCCCGGTCAAGTCTGATAAATGAAGCTGAACAATATCAATGACACCCCCTGAGACAAGTTTGTTTATTTCATCTATACAGATCCTTGTGAAAACCCCAACTTTCAATATGCTTTCGTTCAGCCCTTTTACAAGTCCGGCTGCCCTTTCACCTGTTACATTCCTAATGCTTTCTGCGAATATAAAGCCTGCATAATCAACTCTCTGGTCATTAAGTATTTTGATTTCTGATTTGTCCGTTATTCCGCAGACTTTTATTTCAATTCGCTTATCAAGCATTTCTCAATACCTCCGTAAAACCGGATTTATTTGAATTCCGCATGAATGCTTCACCGACAAGGATTGCATCAGAGCTGGTTGTCTTGATATATGCCGCGTCTTCTTCCGTAGCAATCCCGCTTTCACTGACACAAAGTATATTGTCAGGAATGAGTGCCCCTAATCTTGCGGTTGTTCTGATGTCAACAGAAAAATCTGCAAGGTTCCTGTTATTTATACCAATAATGTCCGCTCCGGCACGGACGGCTCTGTATAACTCGGTTTCATTATGAATTTCGACCAGGCTGTCCATACCAAGCGCAAAACTCAGTTCAATAAAATTTTTCAGCTTTATTGAGTCAAGTAATGAGGTTATTAACAAAATAGCTGAAGCCCCGAGGGCTTTGCTTTCGAATATCTGATAACTGTCTATTATAAAGTCTTTCCTTAAAATAGGAATATCTACTATGCCTTTTATCCTAGAGATAAATTTCGGGTTTCCCAGAAAATATTTTTCTTCTGTTAAAACTGATATTGCGTCAACGCATCCATTGTATTCCCCGGCAATCGCCATATAGTCAAATTCCGAATCAATTATTCCTTTTGACGGTGACGCTTTTTTGATTTCACCGATTATTGAAAGACCGGGTTTTCTCAATGCATTCGATAAAGACGGAGGTTTAATACTTGATTTTGCGATTTCCCTCATTTGATCCATTGGCACTGCCTTTTTCTGTCCTGAGAGGGATTCTAATTTTGCCAGAGTTATTTTTTCCAATATATTCATAAGGCCGCCCCTTTTAACTTTAAAGAGAAAGAAACATATTCTCTGAGCTTGTCGTGCGCCGCGCCATTGTCAATGATATCACGGGCAACTTTAGTTCCTATCCCGATATCACCGGTCCTTCCTGCTGTATACAGCGCTGCCCCGGCATTTAGTATAAGCATGTCCCTTCTGGGGCCCTTCTCCTTTCCAGTAAATATATCTGTGATTAATTTGGCATTAACCACGGCATCACCGCCGGAGACAGCATCTAAATCACTGCATTGCATACCGAACATTCCTGGATTAATTTTATATTCTTCCATGCGTTCCCCATTGATTTCGCAAATGTATGTATCCCCGGATATTGTTATCTCGTCAACCCCGTCGCTGCCATGTACAATGAGCGCCCTGGCAATACCCATGCGTGATAGGACATTCGCCATTTTTAACATAAGTTCTTTGCTGTAAACCCCAAGCAGCTGTCTTGTTGCACCCGCCGGATTTACAAGAGGGCCGAGTATATTGAAGATAGTCCTGATTCCAAGTGATTTTCTTACCAGCGCCACATTTTTCATGGCTTTATGGAATAACGGGGCATACATAAAACCAAGTCCTGTTTGCCTTATTGCAATGGCTACCTGTTTTTCGTCAAGCAAAATCTCACAACCCAATGATTCAAGGACATCAAAGCTCCCGCATTTGCTTGAAATCGACCTGTTGCCGTGTTTTGCGACTTTTACACCAGCCGCGGCACAAATGAATGCCGACGCAGTCGACACATTGAATGTGCCGTGTCCATCGCCGCCTGTACCGCAGGTATCAAGCATATCCTCGCCGTTTATATCGGGATGAACGGCATTTTCCCTTAATACTTCAGCACCTGCATATATTTCATCTGCTGTTTCGCCTTTCATTTTTATCGCAGTAAGGAAAGCCGCCAGATATGCATCGTCCAGACTGCCTTTAAGTGCTTGGCTGAAAATCTGCCGACATTCACTGACACTCAGGTTTTTCCCATCCGTTAGTTTTTTTAATACATCAATATTCATGTCAGTTATCCTCCCCTTTAAGAAATTCCCTGATAATACCCAGTCCTCCGGGGGTCAGGATTGATTCCGGATGAAACTGCAGGCCATACACCGGGTAGTCCCTGTGTTTAATAGCCATAATCTCGCCGTCATCAGTCCTTGCAAAAATATCTATTTCATCAGGAAGGCTTTTTTCTATGATGGCAAGGGAATGGTACCTGGCCCCCGGAAAGGGATTCTGCATGCATTTCAGCATATGTTCGCCTCCGTGATGAATCTGCGAGAACTTACCGTGCATGAGCGATTTAGCATGTGAAACCTCAGCCCCAAAACACCTTCCAATGCATTGATGTCCGAGGCAAATGCCCAGAATCGGAATCCTGTCATAAAATTCCTTAATGATGTCAATGCACAATCCCGCATCGTCAGGGTACCCGGGTCCTGGTGAAATAACTATTTTACTGGGTTTCATTTCTACTATGTCCTTTATTGTAAATTTATCATTTCTAATAGCAATACATTCTTCCCCGCACATTTTTATATACTGGAAGAGGTTATAGGTAAATGAATCATAATTATCTATCAGCAATATCATGTCAGTCCTCCTTTGAAAAAATCTTCAAAAGGGCCATGGTCTTGTTTTTTGTCTCCTCATACTCCTTTTCAGGAATTGAGTCCGCCACAATACCGGCCCCCGCCTGCAGGTGAACCCTGCCGTCGTTTATTATCATCGTCCTGATGGCAATGCACGTGTCAAGGTTCCCGTCGAATCCAATGTATCCCATGGCCCCTCCGTAAATCACGCGTTTTTCCGGTTCAAGCTCCTCAATTATTTCCATTGCCCTGATTTTCGGAGCGCCTGTTAGCGTACCCGCTGGAAGGAAGGACATTAATACATCATATATGCTTTTACCATCAGCCTTTTTCCCTTGCACTGTAGATACAAGATGCATTACATGTGAATACTTCCGCACTTCCATCAGGCTTGAAACCTCAACTGAACCCGCCTGTGCGACTTTACCCATATCGTTCCTCCCAAGATCAACCAGCATCGCGTGCTCCGCCCTTTCCTTCGGGTCATTTTTAAGTTCCTGAACAAGCATCCTGTCCTCTTCAGCAGTCCTTCCCCTTCTTCTTGTTCCCGCTATCGGACAATTGGTTATATTGCTGCCGAATACTTCCACAAGCATTTCAGGCGAACTGCCGGCAACCTGATAGTCGCCGAAATTAAAATAAAACAGATATGCCGAAGGATTAATCTGACGAAGTCTCCTGTAAAGGTTAAAGGGTTTGTCCCTGCATTCCATGGTCATTCTCTGCGACAGGACACATTGAAAAATATCACCGTTATTAATATATTCCTTAATACACCTTACATTGTCCTCGTATTGCTGTTTGGTTGTATTTGAAGATATTTTAGGATTATGAGTCCTGATATCGATACGGTTGCCACCGGGCATGGATTCTTTTGATAATTGCCTTTCAATTCCTGAGAATTTTTTCTCAGCCGCAGCTTTCCCGTTTTTACCAGGGCTTTCCAACACTATTATCTTAATCTGCTGGTATTTGTGGTCGTATGCGATTAACTCACGCACGAACATCAGGTGTAAATCCGGAAGGCCCAGTGTGTCAGGATTGGTGTCAGGCAGGTCTTCATACTGCCTGATCATGTCATACCCTATACTTCCGGCAGCACCTCCTGCAAATGGGATCCCGGTATCATTTTCTATCTCGTATTTCCCAAGGTACTCACTAACAATATCAAGCGCCTTACCCGCGGCAATCCTGATCCTGCCCTTTTGGTCGATTACAGTCATATCTTTTTTAGCCTTTATCTCAATAAAAGGATTCTTCGATACAAATGAATACCGCCCCCTGGGCACTTCACTGCTTTCCAGCAGAAATCCCTTTTCATCCCCGACATACCTGCGGAATATTGTAACCGGAGTCTCCATATCGCCGGATAGGGTTTTGACGTAAGCTTTTAAAACTTCCTTGCTCATATTATTTCCTCTCCGGTGTCTGAAAATCCATAAACTTCCTGATTCCCGGACACCTTCTAACTAAACTCAGCTAATCTCAACTATTCTCAGGCACCTTCTGCATCATAACTTCGAATAAACAAAAAGGACCCGTCACATTGGAGCGACAGGTCCACCGCGGTACCACCCAATTTGGTAGATTATGAAACCAGTCAAAAGGTATAAAACCCTTTTGAATAATTTACTGTAATGAAAAAGCAATCCGTAAATGAACAGACTGCCATCATAAACTACCCTCTTTTCAGATACATAACATATCCTATCTCTGTAACGGGAGAATCCCGGCCCGGGCTACTCGATTGCTTTCACCCTGCATCTCATGAGTCCATTCCCATTCCTCCGTGTTCCGGTTCCTTGCACCAACCGCCGGATCGCTTAGACACTTTTAGAAAAGTACTTCTCTCAGTCCATGATTTTATTGAATCGTATTTTAACACACCCTGTGGTGCTTGTCAAAAATACATTTATGAATCTACCATCGTAAAAAAGTAAGCACTCAAAAAGGAGGGCTGCCCTCCTTTTAGCTATTCGTTTGATTTTCCGCATGATGCTTTTATAAATTCCCTGAAAAGAGGATGCGCTCTGTTTGGTCTTGAGCGAAATTCCGGATGGAACTGGACCCCGATGAACCATGGATGGTCTTTTAATTCAATCATCTCTATCAGACCGTCATCAGGTGATTTTCCGCAGAGAACCATTCCGTTCTTACTGAGGATATCCCTGTACTTATTTACAAACTCGTATCTGTGACGGTGCCGCTCATAAATCAATTCTTCGCCATATGCTTCAAATGCCTTGCTATCTTTATCAATGGCACATGGGTATTTACCAAGCCTCATGGTGCCGCCCATATCAACTATGTCAACCTGGTCCGCCATAAGGTCAATTACTTTGTGTTCGGAATCCGGATTGAATTCAGAACTGTTGGCGTTTTTGAATCCTACTACATTCCTAGAAAATTCAACCACTGCCATCTGCAGACCAAGGCATATTCCAAAGAAAGGTATTTTATTAACACGGGCATATTCAATGGCTTTAATCTTACCTTCGGATCCCCTGTCCCCGAATCCACCGGGAACCAGTATCCCATCAATATCACCAAGCATTTCATCAAGGTTCCCATCACTCAAATGCTCTGAATTAACCCATTTTATCTTCACCTCACACCTGTTATGGAATCCTCCGTGTCTTAGTGATTCCGCAACACTTGCATAGGCGTCATGAAGTTTTATATATTTCCCCACTAATGCAATCTTTACGCTGCAATTAGGGTTTTTCATACGGTAAACCATATCCTTCCAGTCAGCTAGGTCAGGTTCCGGGTTTTCAAAACCGCACATTTCTAATACTATCTTGGCAAGGCCTTCTTTTTCAAGAAGCAATGGAACTTCATATAAATAGTCTGCATCGTGGTTTTGGATTACATGGCTTGGCGAAACATTGCAAAAGAGGCTTATCTTCTCTTTGATTCCACTGATAAATTTACGTTCTGTCCTTCCCACAATGATATCAGGCTGTATGCCTATGCTCCTGAGTTCCTTGACACTGTGCTGGGTAGGCTTTGTTTTAAACTCGCCGGCTTTATCCAAATACGGTACCAACGTAACATGGATATATATCGTATTCTCACGTCCTACATCTACGGCTACCTGTCTTATAGCTTCTAAAAAAGGAAGGCTTTCTATGTCTCCTACAGTACCGCCTATCTCGGTTATGACGAAATCTGTTTTTGACTTTTTGCCTACCTTGTATACTTTTTCTTTTATTTCGTTGGTGATGTGGGGTATTACCTGGACTGTATTCCCGAGGAAGTCGCCCTTCCTCTCTTTTGCTATTACCGAACCATATACCCTGCCGGTGGTGATATTGCTGTCCTGGCTGAGATTCTCATCAATAAATCTTTCGTAAGAACCAAGGTCCAGGTCGGTTTCGGCCCCGTCATCGGTTACGAACACCTCCCCATGCTGGTAGGGACTCATGGTTCCGGGGTCGACATTTATATAAGGATCAAATTTCTGCATCGTCACCCTGTAACCCCTTGCTTTAAGCAACCTTCCAAGAGATGCCGCCGTAATGCCTTTCCCAAGACCCGAGACAACACCGCCAGTAACAAATATGTATTTCACCGACATATCATCCTCCTTTACCTATTCTACAATTCTAATATTTCACAATGGCTTGTGTCAATGACATATCAGATATAAATAAATTAATTTGATGTATTTACTGACTTTATAAAAATTATTTAAATAATAAAACAAATAAAAAGGGATGCATTATAAGTGCGTCCCTTTTTATATCATAATATTCAGTGAATGTCTCCTAATGCCGCCTGTACGCAATCGTCGTCTAAAACTGCTGTCTTCATCGAATAAGTATTTAGCATTGCCTGTGTCGACATATCAAGAACCCCGTCGGCTGTAAATCCGACGCTGGTTTTATAAGCATTGACCGCACGGGCCATATCACTATCAAAAACCACATTCATCGTCCCGTTAAATACACCAATGGATAGAAGAATTTTTTTGGCTAGAAATACGTCGTAATTTACACTGCCCTCGGAATAATCTCTTCTTATTTCTATCATTCCTTCACCGGGCGTATAGTCCATGTAGCCGATTTCTGTGTTTGCGACATAGACATCCGGGGTAATCCTGTTGTCTGCAGATATCAATCTGCCTGAACTGTCAAAAACGCCTGATTCAACAATATTCAGATATCCAGATATATCACTGTCCGGAATTTCAGTACTCCGGGCCTTTAGATGATTGAGTATTCCCACTATGCCCTGTATTCTCGTTTCCTCACTGTAGTATTCATAGGCCTCTTCGGTAAAAACAGGGTATTTTTTAATATAGTATGCTTCTCCGGCTGTAGCCTGCCCGTAAATAACGGAGGGAACAGCTGATGCAATTATCTCACCTGCGCCGGCAGTCTTACTATTCACAAGTATGCTGACATTGAAATCAACTTCCTGCTTCCTGACATTATATGTCCCGGCCCTAGTCCTGGAAATAGTGCCGCCTTCTGACAAAAGCCCGGCGACTGCGGATGAATCTTTAATATTCATTGAGGCTAGGTCTCTTAGATCAAGTATAATTTCACTCATTCCGAGTGCTTTTACTGACCCCAGGATTCCCTTAACTATATCATCCGTTGCCTCTGAAAAAGCATTGATCCTGATATATCCGGCATTATCGAGAATTACATAATCTACATCATTGCTATAATATGGTTCCGTGTCAATTCTCAATGCGCTTATATGCCCGGTGTCACTGTCAATCACTTCTATCAGAACCGACTCTCTGCTATGTAAGTAAGCCATGAAAGACTCGATGCCCATTGCGGAAGCATTCTGCTTGTCAATGCGGTAAATGACATCTCCGGTCACGAGGCCGGTCTTATAAGCAGATGACGACGGGTTCACTGATACAATAATAAACCCGTTGCGTACTTTTTCGAGATTTGCACCAATGCCCGAAAATGACCCGCTGTATTCTTTCAGTGACAATTCAAAACATGAATACGGCGCCAACCCATCCATTACACCGTTAAGGGATGCACCCATGATATTATCAATTCCAAGCTCATTCCTGTACATCATATCTATAAATGAATAAATCCCTTCATAATAGTCTTCATTCACAGTAAGCGAAGAAGACGAAAACACCATCGAAGCTACTAATAGGCATACAAACAGTAAATATATTGTTTTAATAAGAAGTCTTCTTTTCATTTTACTGTCCACCCTTCGTCAATTCCTTATACGCAAGGAGAAATTGCGCGTCCCCGCCTGCCTCAATAAGCTTCAATCTGTTATTTAATGCATACTGGGTTGTGAAATCCAATACGCCGTATGGATATAATCCTTCGTCCTCCTGGAACTGCATAACCGCATTAAAAACTTTTTCAGTATAAATTCCTGTAATACCACCGGTATCATATCCAAGCTCCGTAAGTATTTTACTAGCTTTTGATATTTGTTCAGATATCATCCCGATATTATATTTATCATTAACATAAATCTCGTTTTCCAGTATTTGGTCAAACGCAATGGGCCCGTCATATTCAAGCATAACATCCGGCCTGATTCCAATATTATTTATCGAATTGCCGTTCGGAGTCATATATTCTCCGATTGTGAGTTTAACCGCCCCCAGCCACTCATCATCGTCAGGTTTAATATCAACCCTCGGGAGGGTTTTTGTTACTACATACATATTTGTTTCGCCGGTAGCTTTTGAATAATCGGAGTATGCTTCTTCCGTCAGAATAAGATAAGACGACTGTACAAGGCTCTTGCCGAAAGTGTTCTCACCCACAAGAATTCCCTTATCGTTATCCTGTACAGCGGCAGACAGTATCTCAGCTGCACTGGCCGTGTTTTCATTAACTATTATAACAATCTCATAATCATTAGGATTTTCAGGAGCTACATATCTGATGTCCAGATACCCCTTGTATCTAAAATCCATCTTGACAATGGTCTTATCGGACAATATTTTCCTTGCTGTCTCGATACATCCCCTGACTGTACCGCCGCCGTTATCCCTAAGATCAATAATTATTTTATTGGTTCCTGCTTTATTTATTTTTTCAAGCACATCACCGAATTCTTCACCCGTTTTGTCCGTGAAGCCTGTCATCCTGACATATGCGGTTTCTTTATAGATTGTATATGCAACTGTCTTTATTTCAACTTTGCTCCTGTTAATCGTCATTATCTTAGGTTCACCCATACCGTTGACAAGAATCCCGACTTCAACCGGGGTATTTTCCGGACCCTTAATCATTGATGCTATTTCGGCAAGGGATTTTCCTGCGACACTCATCCCTCCTGCGGAAATTATTATATCGCCGGACTTAATCCCCGCCCTGTAAGCCGGGGAATTCAAGAAAACAGAAGATACAAGGGCTCCTTTTTCGTCAGGAATTATTGTAACTCCGATCCCTACGAAATTTGCATCCTGATATTTGTCAACCTGCGAATTGTATGTCGAGATTTCCTGGAAATATGAGTATTTATCCGTGCCTGACAAAGCACCTTGTATAATGTTTTTTTCTAAATTCACGGTATCAACTACCATGGCCGACCTATCTTCTATCAGCTGTATATATGCATTCAGAACCCCGCCAAAACCATTTCCGGCTGTAACCAACGGAACCATAACCGCAAGTACAAGCGGAAGAATGAATGCTAGTATCTTTAGACTCTTTTTCATAATATCTCCATATATAGACTACATTTTTTCAGGGGCATTGATGCTGAGGACCTCAAGGACATTTCTGATAACAGTAACAGTTGCCTTGACCAAAGCAATTCGGGCCTTCATAATTGTTTCTTCTTCACCCTTAACCCTGCATGCATTATAAAAACTATGGAATGCCCCGGCAACATCCATAACATACCTTGTCAGCCTTCCCGGTTCAAGAGTTCTTGCGCTTATCAATATCTCCTGTGGATATGCCGCAAGCTTTCTCATGAGTTCTTTTTCCTCTTCCTTAACTAAAACATCAAGCCTGGGACATGTTATAAAATCCACATTAACGTTTTCTTGCTTTAGTATTCTAAGCATACTGCAGATTCTTGCATGGGCGTACTGCACATAGAAAACCGGGTTGTCGTTTGATTGCTTTACAGCCAGGTCAAGATCAAAATCCAGATGACTTCCCGATGCCTTCATATTAAAGAAAAACCTTGCTGCATCCACACCTGTCTCATCCAGAAGGTCATCAAGAGAAACAGCTTGTCCTGTTCTTTTTGACATCCTGACGGTTTCGCCGCCGCGCATAAGCCTTACCAGCTGAAACAACACCAGATCCAGTTTTTCCTTGTCAATTCCCATTGCAGGCATTGCGTTTTTCATGCGGACGGCATGGGCATGGTGGTCAGTCCCAAGCAAGTTGATTACCCTGTCAAAACCACGGGTTATGAATTTATTCCGGTGATAAGCCAGATCAGCTGCAAAATATGTCTTGAATCCATTGGATTTAACAAGAACCTCATCTTTTTCACTTTCCATGGCCTCACCTTTCAACCAAAGGGCTCCATCTTTTTCCAATGCAAATCCATTATCCTTTATAAGCTGAATGGTTTCGTCCACTTCCCCGGATTCATGGAGCGATAACTCTGAAAACCAGTTGTCGAATTCAATACCGTATCTTTTCAAACCTTTCCTTATGTTTTCAATATTTATAGGAAGGGCATATTCTACAAGTTTCTTTTTTCTGTATTCCGAAGGTTTATCCGATAAATCTTCCATATCGGATTCAATATATTTTTTTGCGTGTTCAATAATATCAGCCCCCTGATAACAATCTTCAGGAAATTCTACCGAATCTTCACCATTCAGCTGCTGAAGATAGCGTAGTTCAAGGGACAACGCCATTTTTTCAATCTGGTTGCCTGCATCATTTACATAAAATTCCTTGGTCACGTCATAGCCTGCTTTATTCAGCACATTGGCTATCAAATCCCCCAGTGCGCCGCCTCTGGCATTTCCCATGTGTAGCGGTCCGGTGGGATTAGCGCTGACATACTCGACCATTACTTTCCCGCTTTTTCCATAATCCAGTTTTCCATAATCATCGCCTAATTCGAGAATCATTTCGACAGTATCATAAAGCCAATGGTCATTTATGAAGAAATTTATAAAACCCGGACCGGCAATGTCAACTTTTTCGATATATCCGCCGTCCGTGGGAATATTCTCTGTTATTGCCTCAGCAATGGCCCTTGGGGACATCCGCGCAGGCTTCGCCAGCATCATAGCTATATTGCTCGAAAAGTCACCATGGTTCTTTTCCCTGGGTTTTTCTACATTAACTGTGGGTATTTTAATTAAAGGAAGCTGTCCGCTGTCAATAGCCGCCTTAACGGCAAACCCGATAGTTTCTATTATGTGCTTATTGATTTTCTGAATTATGTCCGTCATTATTAACCTCTCTGACCGATATTATGAATTCGTTTTGTTCCTTCTCGAACATATCAAGGTAGTAGGAAACCGCTACTACGCCGCCGAACTCATCCATAGTAGAGTTGATCCTGTCTGCCCTGACCCCTACTGTAAACACACCGTATTCCGTAGCATAATGAGATATATTTTCTTTTCCCTCTTCAAAAACAAAAGTTGAAGTAACGGTGCCGTGTCTTATTAAAGTCACCTTGTCCTCTTCTACTTTCAGCGTGGTGGTAGTGCCTTCCATACCGGTTACACCGGTTTCTTTATAAGATATGTAGAAGGCATTTTCCTTTTTATATAATTTTCCTTCGGTAATCAGTTCCATACGGTCTTCGTCACCGGGACCGCTCTGTCCTTTTACCGAAACTATCACTTTTTTCATTATTGCACCGCAGTTTTGAATATATTATTGATTTCCTCAGTACATTTCAATATCAACATGCTCAACCGAAAGATTGTCCTTTCCAAGTATCTCCCTGCACAGGGGCATGAATTTATTTATACTATCGCTTGTGAATATTTCAACAGTACCTTCTTTTCCTGAATCATTAGTTTTAATGGCCGTGCTTTCCATAAGCATATTGGCAATGCTTTCAGCTGAATCAATAAGCCTGATCCCGGGGCCCATTACCCTTTGAATGACATCTTTCAGCAACGGGTAGTGGGTGCATCCCAATATAAGCGTATCAATCCCGCTGTCCCTGACTTCATCGAGGTAGTAATGCGCAGTCAGTTCGGCTATTTTGCCATTCCAGAATTCAGCACCTTCTTCAACAAGCGGAACAAATAGCTGGCAGCTTTTCTGTAGAACTGTACACTTACTGTCAAGTCCTGTGATTTCTTTTTTATAAGCATTGCTTTCAATTGTTGCCGGCGTTCCTATGACCCCTATGGCCCCGGACTCCGTAGCTGCTAATCCGGCTGCTGATCCGGGACTGATGACCTCAAGCACCGGAATGTCAAATTCTGATTTTATTTTAACCAGTGCATTTGAACTTACTGTGTTACATGCGATAACAATGGCTTTCACATTTTTACTTAGCATGAATCTCATGTCCTGAAATGCGAAATTTGTGATTGTTTCGCGTGACTTTGTGCCGTACGGCGCCCTTTTGCTGTCCCCGAAATAAACCAGATTTTCACCGGGCAGCATACAGTGTATCTCTTTTAATACAGTAAGTCCGCCAAGTCCTGAATCAAATATACCGATTGGTTTGTTACTCATTTTCATTGTCTCCGCAATAATCTTTTAGAAATTTATATTTCAGTTTTCTTTCAAATGCCAGCTTAATCAATTTGGTTATAAGCGCAGTATTGCTGTCGCCTCCCGCTGCCCAGAGCTTAGGATACATGCTAATGCTTGTAAAACCTGGCATTGTATTTATTTCATTCAGGATGACTTCACCGTTGTCTTTAAGGAAAAAGTCTACCCTTGCAAGGCCATAACAGTCAACAGCCCTGAATGCCCTGACAGATAATCCTTCAATGGTTTTTATAATATCTTTCTCAATCGGAGCAGGGATAATCCCCACCGAATCCTCATCAATATATTTTGCATTGTAGTCATAAAATTCATTACAAGGGATGATTTCGCCGACCCCAAGAGCCCGGACATCATCAAATCCCCCGATAACTGCGCATTCGAATTCCCTGCCCGGAACATATGCCTCAATTACAATTTTCCGATCATAAGCCGCTGCTTTTTTAACCGCTGTCCCAAGACCGGATTTATCTTTGACTTTATATATGCCGACAGAAGACCCGCCGTTCGAAGGTTTGACGAATACAGGATAACCAAGTTTTTCCCTAACTTCGTTTTCAAGTTTTTTATAATTAATGAATTCGGTACTTATGCAGATATAATCAGCCTGGGGTATGCCTTCATGCGAGAATATGATTTTCGACATGGCTTTGTCGAAACCCACGGCCGAAGCAGCTACGCCGCTGCCGACATATGGAACGCCGCACATTTCAAGAAAACCTTGCAGCACCCCGTCTTCACCTCCCGTGCCATGTATAACAGAGAAGACAACATCAATCACGTTTTCTGAGAAAAGGCTTTCTGAAATACCAACGGGTGTTCTTTTTAGCTTATTATCAATTTTCAGAATTTCATCTTTTAAAATATCAACGCTGTATTCATCATATAAATAAAGGCTGCCGCGTTTAGTAACCTCAATCAACTTGAACCTATATTTTGATTTG
>Ga0233412_10001069_pt1 | contig 14956 bp, 23 predicted proteins | sample Na_anoxic_4_MG_FD_180667 | JGI IMG/M metagenome (GOLD analysis project Ga0233412, IMG submission 180667) | Seawater microbial communities from Saanich Inlet, British Columbia, Canada - Na_anoxic_4_MG | ecosystem: Environmental > Aquatic > Marine > Inlet | place: Canada: British Columbia...
AAGTAATAATATATCTATAAAAGAAAAATTTGAAAATTTGGTTATGTTTTTTGATTACCCTAAAGAAATGAAATTAGACTTTATTGATTACTGGACAGAAAAAAGTTCTGATAGATTAAATGCTAAAATGAGGTATCAGAAACAAGCTACCTTTGATGTCAAGTTGCGACTTGATCGTTGGGCGAAAAATTCTGCTAAGTGGGATAAACCAAAGAAAGCAGGTACATCTAAATTAGATTCACAAATAAGCGAATGGGAAAAAGCAAAGAAATATATAGAAAAAATATAATAGAACTAGATGACTACTTTGCCTATAGTGGCAAAATAGAAATAGGTGGTAAGTTTGTAAAGCCAAGTGATGATTTAATATATCGTGAAAAATATATTATAAAAAATGATATGAGTAAGTATAAATTAAAAAACTATAGAAAATGAAAACACTAAAGGAAGAAAACATTAAGGAACTAACTGCAAAAGTCTTGGACTTAGTAGCTAAGACTTCTGTAGAGTTAGGACACAGGGCAGATGGAAAAACAATGGGTTCACTATCACAAATATTTGCACTAGACTTACAAAAAGAAAACAGGTTTAGGAGAATGACATTTAACCAAATACAAGATGCGTTTCATATTGGGGTTAGGTATTGTGAGTTTGAACCTTTTTTAAATATAAAGACATTTTTTAAATGGATTATTGAGCATAAGAAAAAAGTAAATGATGCTTATTATCAAGTGCATACACTAAATAAAAACCCTAACCAAGTACCTTTTTATCAAGAACCTAAAAAACTATTAAAATAATTAAATTATGAAAAAAAATTATAAAGAACTTTATGAAAGTGTAGAATATTTATTTTTAAATCAAAAAAAAATAACTAATGAAAAACAAGCAAAAGTATATTGGTTAAAAGCATTTACAGAATTTATTAAAGATAAAAATATAAATCTATATAATGAAGCAACTAAACATACTAATGAATTAGAGAGTAATAATTATTTTACTGAAGAAGAATTAAAAAAATTTAAATCTTAAATTAATTAAAATGAAAACAATAACAATAACTGAAAATGAAATAAGTAGTTCTATAGATGCAATCAAATGGCATTTAAAAAACTATGGACATATAACAAGTTTACAAGCTATTAAATTATATGGTGCTACACGATTAGCTGATATAATATATAAGTTAAAGAAACAAGGTTATACTATACATACAACTGATTTAGAATTTACTACTAGATTTGGTAGGAAAACAACAGTAGCTAAATACTTATACTTTAAACCTAAACCAACATTTGAACAGAAATTAATATGGGGTTAATAACTAAAAGAAAATAAATATATGAAAACTACAAAAATGTTCAAAATGTGCTTAGAAAGTGGAGAAGCTGAATTTAAACAAACTCCTGAATTTTATAACGAAGATCCTTTATTAAAATTAGATATTTTACAAGACTGGATAATTGCTCTTCAAAATGCGTATAATAAAACAATACCTAAATTTGAAAAAGATTTAGAAGAACGTGCAGAAGAAAATTAGCAAACTAAAAAAAGAGTTAGACAGTTGGTTTTCTAAATACATCAGACTAAGAGATGCTACAGATATGGGTGTTGCTCAATGCTTTACTTGTGGTAAGATAGATCATTACAAGAAACTACAGAACGGACACTTTCAATCTCGTAGACATCACAACACAAGATGGGATGAAAAGAATTGTCAAGTACAATGTGTTAAGTGTAATATGTTTGGACAAGGAGAGCAGTATAAGTTTGGAATGTATTTAGATGCTAAGTACGGATTAGGAACTGCTGAGGAACTAGAGTTTATGTCTAAGGTAAATGTAAAAATGATGCGTATAGATTATGTAGAGAAAATAAGTTATTACAAAGACCTTGTTAATAAAATAAAAAAGGAAAAGAGTATAGAATGAATAATTTTCTATATTTGAATATGACTAAACCTATATTTGCAAATACTACACACCAAATAGTTGTTAATGATTATTTAAACTTAATGCTAACATTTGCAAAAGACATATCTACTAAAGCAAAGTTTGAAAATTTTAAAGAGGTTTTAGATTGCGTTTTAGAATATCACAACAGTTACGGAGAAGATGTTTCAATGGGAAATTGGAACGATTGGTTAATGATCATACCTATTAATACTTCTGTAATGGTAAATGGTTATTTTGCAGGAATACAAAGTAAACGTAATTTAGAAATAGTTAGGTCTTACAAAGTTTTGTTAGATAATGCGTTAGAAGTTTTGGTTAATGATTTACGAGAAATAGAATACAATAATGAATAAAGTTTATGAAGCAGTAGCAGATTGTAGAAAGACATTTGTAGAGATGTCCTTTGCTTTTACTCACGATATAAACGAAATAGAAGAAGCAGTACAGGAATTAATGTTATATTTTATGCAGATGAATCCCTCAGTATTAGAAAGTATTTTTAAGAAAGATGGAGAAAAAGGATTAATAAGATATGGTGCAGTAGTATTAAGAAGAAGTTTTACAAGTCCTAGAAGTCCTTATTATTATAAGTATAAGAAATACTATACTAACTTAGATGCACAAGCAAGTACATTAACTTACGACATAACAGAAAGTGGAGAAACATCTAATGAAAAGAATCTATACAACATACCTAATCCTGAAGAATATAAACAATGGCAAAAGCTAGAACTTATTGATCAAGCATTAGAAGATGTTTATTGGTACGATGCTTCAGTTTTTAAACTCTATTATTACGAGGGCAATACACTAACAGGACTTGCAAAAAAGACAGGTATAAGCAGAAATAGCTTGTTCACGACTATTGACAAAGTAAGAGAACAACTTAAAGAATTGTTAGATGAGTAATTTCTTTGTTAAAGATGAGGTGTATCAAGAACGTATAGCATTATGTAGAGAATGTGTATATTACTTTAAACCTACAGGTACTTGTAAGGTATGCTTATGTTTTATGAAAGTAAAAGCTAGGATAGGAGTAATGGAATGTCCACAGAAGTATTGGGGTAAGACAAAAGAAGTAGAAAGACCTGATGACATACCACAAGAACTAATAGATGAATGTCTTTTAATTTGGGAAGATGTAAAGACAGGAGTAGCAAAGAACGTAACAGTAAAAAAGAAAATGATAGAATTATATAATACTATATATAATGCCAATTATAAAACTACAAGTAACTGTGGTTCTTGTTTAAATAGTTGCTATCACGGAATAAGACAAATAGTAGAAAAATATAAAACATAAAATATGAAAAATAAGATACCTGATTATTATATAGGAAAGAATTATAAATACGAAGCTAGAAAAGTAATATCAGATTGGGAACTAAACTGGAATGTAGGTAATGCAGTAACGTATTTACTAAGAGCAAACTTTAAACATAATTCTCCTGAGGAATGTATAAAGAAAGCTATACACCATTTAGAGTTTGAGTTAGAGGAGTTAGATCAGCAGAAGAAAAAGAATGTTAGATTAAATCATATATAAAGGAGGGTAGGCATAATGCCATAATAATTATTAAATGTTTTTATACTCTCCTTTATTTTTAAAACAAAAACTATGTTAATATATCAATGTAATAAATGTGAAATACAAAAAGAATTTAGTAAAGTCGTTATGAAAGTAGAAAACGGCAAAGTTGTTAATGTGGGTACTGAGTGTCCAAAGTGTGGAGAGTATATGCAAGAGATAGCTAAAGAGTTTAATGGCTTTCCTCAATTACGCAGAACAGAACCATCACTAAGTAAAAGACAAGATAGAATGTGGAAAGACACTAAAGAAAAACTAACAAGCTAATGAAAATATTAAATTTATATGCTTGTCTTGGTGGTAACCGATACAAGTGGAACGAAGTAAAAGATGATATAGAAGTAACTGCAGTAGAACTTGATCCTGAATGTGCAAGACTATATCAAGAGAGATTTCCTAATGATAAAGTGATAGTTGCAGATGCACATCAATACTTACTAGACCATTATAAAGACTATGATTTTATATGGAGTTCTCCTCCTTGTCCTACTCATAGTAGATTACAAATTTCATTAAAAACTAAAAGTAAAATGAAATATCCTGATATGAAATTATATGAAGAAATAATATTTTTAGATAATTTTTATAATGGTAAATACTGTGTAGAAAATGTAATACCTTTTTATGAACCTTTAATACCTGCAAAAAAAAGAGGTAGGCATTTATATTGGACAAATTTTAATTTACCAAACACATTAAGTGATAAAAAAAATCCTGATTTTACAAGATTAAAAGGCAATCATATAGAAGTTATGTCTAATTATCACAACTACGATTTTAATAAATATAATGGTAAACAATCTAAAAAAAAAATGTCTAATAATTTAGTATATTTTGAAGATGGTAAAATAATATTTGAAACAATGTTAGGTATAGTAAAAAAAGAAAATATAAATCAAACAGAATTATTTTGAAATTTGTAATACACGATAATAAAGATAAGATGCAATTAGTAAACTATTTAAAAGATATAGAAAGTCCTTACACAGTAGATGTAAAGAAACATAGAAACACAAGGTCTAACGTACAGAACAATTATTACTGGAAGTGTATAGTACAAGTATTAGCACAAGAGTTAGGTTATTTCAATGATGAGATGCACGACATACTAAGAGCAAAGTTTCTTAATGAGTGGGAGATGGTAGAGATAAACAATAAGAAGATAGGAATAAATAAGATAGTAAGCACAACATCTTTAAACACAAAAGCATTTGAAATATATGCAGACCAAATAAGAATATGGGCATTGTCTGATCTAGGAATAAGACTAATGCTACCAAATGAATACAAATGAAAATACTAAATTTATACGCAGGAATAGGTGGTAATCGTAGCTTATGGGGTAATAAACACGAAATAACATCTGTTGAACATAATGAAAGCATTTCTAAAATTTATCAAGATTTATATCCCAATGATAAAGTGATAGTTGCTGATGCACATTTATATTTACAAAATAACTTTAAAGACTATGATTTTATTTGGAGTTCTCCACCTTGCCCTACACATTCAAGAATGAGATTTAAAGCATATTGTAATGGTAAAGGAAAGGCATTATTTCCTGACATGAAACTTTATGAAGAAATACTTTTTTTACAACAATATACTAAAAATACTAATATTAAATATGTTGTAGAAAATGTCAAAGGTTGGTATAAGCCATTAGTTGAACCACAAAATATGGGTAGGCATTATATATGGTCTAATTTTAAAATACCAAATATAAAAATTAAAAGCAATTCTACAGGTAATAATAAAGGTATGACATTACAAAAGAAAATGCAACTTAAAGGTTATGATATAAAAGAATGGCATAACTACAAAGGAGATAAAAGAACTTTAATAAATAATTGCGTTGAAAAACAAATAGGAATAGAAATATTAAATGCTATCAAATGAATATCAATAATTTCTATTATATAAAAGAATCAGTTAACTAATTTAAACTAATTATATGGATGGCAGAATAAACAATAAAGGTACAAAAGGAAACAAAGGTGGTAGACCTAGTAAAGCAGAAGAACAAAAGCTAATAGAGAATCTTACACCTATGAACGCAGATGCTTTAAAGTCTTTACAGATAGGTTTAAAGAATAAAGAACAATGGGCAGTTAAATTATTCTTTGAGTATTTTTATGGTAAACCACAACAAAGAGTTGATGTTACGAGTAATAGCGAAACACTAAACATACCTATAATAAACTTTGTTGAATCCGAAACTGAATAAAAAGTATAGTGCATTATTTTCATCTAACTGTAGATACTATATAATCACAGGTGGTAGAGGATCAGGTAAGTCCTATGCCGTTACAGTATTTTTAACATTACTTACAATGACACAAGGTATAAGAGTGTTGTTTACAAGATACACTATGGTATCTGCACACTTATCTATTATACCTGAGTTCTTAGAAAAGATAGGACTATTAGGATTTGATTCTATATTTAGCATAAACAAATCAGAGGTAGTAAATACATCAACTAAAAGTGATATACTATTTAGAGGTATAAAGACATCATCAGGAAACCAAACTGCATCTCTTAAATCATTACAAGGCATATCGTGTTGGGTACTTGATGAAGCAGAAGAACTTGTAGATGAAAACATATTTGACACTATAGACCTTAGTATAAGACAGAAAAGCATACAGAATAGAATTATACTTGTCTTAAATCCAGTAACTAAAGAACATTGGATATATAAACGATTCTTTGAGGAGAGAGGGGTTAGGGATGGTTTTAACGGCATTAAAGACAATGTCTGCTATATACACTCCACATACTTAGATAATAAAGCTAACCTATCTAAAAGTTTCTTAGAAAGGATATATAGATTAAAAGACATTAACTTTAAAAAGTATCAACATAAGATTCTAGGTGGTTGGTTAGATAAAGCAGAGGGTGTAGTATTTGATAACTGGACAATAGGAGAATTTAATCCTGATAACCTACAGACATCTTGTGGAATGGACTTTGGTTTTTCTGTTGATCCTGATAGTCTTACTGAGGTTGCTATAGATAAAAAGAAAATGAAGATATATATTAAAGAGCATATATATCGTAATGGTTTAAAATCTCACGAGTTAGCTAAGATAGTATTAGCAAAGGTAGACAATAAACTAATTATAGCAGATAGTGCAGAACCTAGACTGATAGAAGATTTAAGACACTTAGGAGTAAACATAAAACCAGTAAAGAAAGGAACTATAGAAAGTGGTGTAACTCGTATGCAAGATTATCAGTTAGTAGTTACTTCTGAATCAACAAACATAATTAAAGAGTTAAACAACTATGTCTATGCAGACAAAGGAAGTAAATTATATGTAGATAGTTATAACCACGCAATAGATGGTATTAGATATAACGTAATATATCATTTAGATAATCCAAACGCAGGTAGATACTTTGTTCAATAAAAAAAGGTGCAACTATAAAAGCTACACCTTAATTAAACAAAAACTAATTGAAAACGTGACAAATGTACGATTTTAAACTAAATAACAATAAATTCTATTATATATTATGCAGGTAAACATTAAGAAAGATGGTAAGCAAAACACTTACAATCTAATTAACAGTTGGGATGATGTAACACTTGACAAATGGGCTAAACTTATAGATAGTAAAAGTAAGTCAAAGACCAAAGAAGCATTAGATACAATTAGCTTGTTATCTGATATACCTAGAAAACTCGTAAAAGAGTTGAGTATAAATGATGTATCTAATATCTTAAACAGAGTAGCTGCGTTGCAGAACAAAGCTAGTAGTAGGTTAAAAAGAATAATAAAGGTAGATGGAGTAGAGTACGGCTTTCATCCTGATCTATCAGAAATTACTCTTGGAGAATATGCAGATATTGAAACCTACATACAAAACGGAATGGAAAAGAACTTAGCTAAGTTAATGGCAGTTCTTTACAGACCAGTAGTAGAGAAGAATGGTAAATACTATTCTATTGAAGCATATAATGGTAGTGGTGTACGGATGAGAGCAGAGAAGTTTAAGAAGATGAAAGCATCAGATGTAAATAGTTCATTGGTTTTTTTTTGGACTTTAGGCAACGAACTATCGACAATTTTGCCGTTGTATTTGATGGAACGGATGGAGGAAGTGAAACAATCACTACTGATGAAAAGTTCGCAACAAAGTGGTCTTGGTTCGGAGTAATGTATAATTTGACAGGAGGTAGTATAGTAAACTTAGAGAGAATAACTAAATTAAGTTTATATGAATGTTTAACTTGGCTTACTTATGAAGTTGATTTAAACGAAACAAAAAAGGTTAAAAGATGACACATTTTAAGAATTACAATAATACAATAGATACCTTAAAACAATTAGGTGCTAATCAATTACAAATCAAAACTGTAACTACTGGAGATATATACGAGATAGACTTAGAGAAAAATACTTTATATCCTTTAATGCACATCAATCCAGTTAATGCAGTAGCACAGAATAATCAAATGACTTTAAACTTTCAAGTGTTTATTATGGACTTAGTCTTTCCTGATGAAAGTAACGAGCAAGAAGTTCTGTCTGATTGTCTTAGTATTTGTAATGACTTAATAGGTACACTAAAGAACGGAGAGAGTTTATACTTGTCTAACGCAGATCAAGGCGAAAGTCCTGCATACTTTACAGAGGGAGATATAACGATAGAACCATTTACAGAACGATTTGATAACTCAGTAAGTGGTTGGGTGTTTACATTACCAATAGTAATAGAGAACGACTATAACACTTGTATAGCACCACAACTAACAACATACGCAGGTAAATAATGTTTAAAATAAAAATAGGAAAATTAACAATACAACTAATACCACCAAAAATAACTTATAAATTATAATTATGGCAGATTTAACAACAACCTTATCTGAATCAGTAACACTTAATGGTGCAGTCAGAGGTACAACAAACACAGTAACAACTACAGGTATAAATAATGTCTATGAACGTATAGTAACTTGTACTACTGGACAAACTACTTTCTTAGCAGCTTTTGATACTAACTCTTATGGATCAGCAGTTCAAATAGACAAAGAAGATGTTAGATATATTAGAGTTACTAACTTAGATGCTACTAACACTTTAGAATTAGCAGTAGTTGGTGCAGCTACATTATATCAAGTATTATTAAAAGCAGGTCAATCACACATACTTTGTGCAGCAGAAGATGTTATGTTAGCAGAAGCAGATACATCTCCTAGCTTTGGTACTATGGCTGACTTAACTAGCTTACAGGTTAGTCCTGCTGCTGATTTAGATGTAGAGATATTTGTAGCTAGTGTATAATGATAGCATTAGAACGATACTTAAATAGTTTCGGTAAAAGTGTTGTCAATAAAGCTAAAGGAATACTAAAAAGAAAGAAAAAGGTAGTATCAGGTAAGCTTCTTAATAGTATATCTTACAAACTTAAAAAAGACAATGATGGATTGACTGTTCAGTTTATGATGGTTGATTATGGTACGTTTGTAGATAAAGGGGTTTCAGGTACTAAGCAAAAGAGAACGTATGTAGATTATAAAGGAAAAAGAAAAGATACACCTTATGAGTTTGGTAAGACAAGAGATGGAGGTTTAACAAGAGGTTTAGATAATTGGATAGTACGCAGAGGTATAGCACCTAGAGATGCAAAAGGTAGGTTTATATCTCGTAAGAGTTTAAAGTTCTTAATAGCTAGAAAAATATATACACAAGGAATACAAGGTATTAGTTTCTTTCAAAAACCTTTACAAATAGGAATGAGAGATTTTTACAATCAAGTAGGTAAAGCAATAAAAGAAGATATAGAAAACATAATAACAACATAATGGCAATATTAATAGATCAAAAACCACTATACAAGACATTACCAGTAGGTCAAGATATAGTATTCTCAGTATCAGACAGTACAATAGTTGCAAATAATTATAATGTAAAATTTGTAGCTTATGTATATGTAAGTAATAGTCTTGCAACCTTAAATACTGCAAATAGAGTAGCAGTATTAAAAACAACTCCAAACAATGCAGGGGTTGGTATATTCTCTTTACAACCAGTATTAGAAAGTTATGTAAAAGCTGATAATAATGGTACTGATTTTTTAAATGGTAGTACATACAAGACAGTTACTTATTCTAATACAACTCCTCATCCTATACATTTAATAGATAAATATGCAACCTCAGATAATGCTGCTAAATATTTTATGGTAGAGTTTTTCTTAGAATACTCTCCAACTATTGATGGTGTTGTAACTATAGACTTAAGTACTTATGTATTATCAGAAATTTATTTATTTTATAATGGTTATTTAAATTATGATGATGTATTAAATCAAGTAGGTAATGACTATGGCTATCCTTTATCTGATTTAAACTATGTTATGGATGCTGATAACGCATATTTTTTAAGTAATGCACCAACTACACAATATGCACGATTAACTGATTATGGTACACTACCTTTCTTTAATTTTTTATCTGATTCAGATTATTCTTTTCAAACTGGTTCTGATACTTCTACAATAAATAAAGTACATTACTTTTCTATAAAACTATATGATAGTTCAAATGCATTATTAGCAACTACAACACCTTTTGCTAATTTTTCTAATGGTTCTTCTACTACTTCTAATCAATATGCAAATATTAGAATAAATTACTTTGGTGCTTTTCCTGCTAACTTAGATGGTGCTGCTTATTCTGCTTGGGTAACACATAAAGCTAATACAAGCTATTACACTATACAAGGATTTGATGATGACAATCAAATTATAAGTCAATTATACAGAATAAATATTATAACAGATGATTGTAAAGGTTTTGAGGGTATTAGATTAACTTGGCTAAATCCTTATGGAGTTTGGGATTACTATACATTTACTAAAAAGTCAGTAAGGTCATTACAAACTAATAGAACATCATACACACAACTGGGAGGTACTTGGAATGAAAGCACATATAAGATAAATGGATTTAGTGGTGGTAAGAAAAACTTTAGAGTAAACTCAAAAGAATTAATAACAGTAAATACAGATTATTTAGTAGATTCTGATGCTATTTGGTTTGAGGACTTAATAAACAGTCCTGAAGTTTATATACTAAATGGTTATTCATCAGATTCTTATGGTATGGTAAATAAATATGTAGAACCTGTAACAGTTGCTACATCAAGCTATACAAGAAAAACAAAAGCTAACGATAAACTAATACAATACACATTTGAATTAGAAAAGAGTAAGAATAAAAGAATACAATCTGCATAATGTCAGTACAACTAATATTATACCCACAAAACTATCAAGGTGTTTACGCATCTAACTCTAGTGTTATAACTACTAACTTAGTAGCAGATGGTGCTAGGTTTGGTACAGTAGCACTTCATACTGGATATAGTTCTTCTGCTAGTGATCCTGCTTTTGATGCAATAACTAATGATGCACCTTTTCCATCTTGGAAAAAGTTTAGGTCACAAGGTAGTAGTTCTTTTGCAGATGTAGATTTTCCTATTGTTATACTAGGTTTTAATCCTAAGTTAAGATTTAGAGCAGCATCAGGAGGTGCTAATTCAAGTAGTGGTGTATATCAAACAATAAATAACTTAGTAGTAGGTGCTACATATCAATTAAAATTTAGAGTAGTAAATGCAGCTACTGGAGGGTTTATATTTATTGGTGCTAATGGTTATGGTAACAATTTAGGAGGTGGAGGAGTAACTGCTATATCAACAACAGGTACAGGTTATAAGACATTTGATTTTACAGCAGTTAATTCATCAGAAGATTTAATAATAGATTATCAAAATGATGGTTCAGACTATATTGATATAAGGAGATTAACTATAAAAGGTGCAGGTGCTACACCTCCATTAGTATTTACTGATTTAGCAGATGGTCAAGTTATATGCGACTTATACGAAGATGAAGATATACCATTAAGTTTATCTATTGATGACTTTAAAAATGTAGCTGAGAAAACTCAGAGTTATAGTAAAGACTTTAACCTACCTGCTACTAAACGTAACAATAGAATATTTACACAAATATTTGAGATAACTAATTCTGTAGAAAGTAACGCAGAATCATTTAATCCTTATGTGCAAACACAATGCGTATTAAAACAAGATGGTAATGTTATATTTAAAGGTTTTCTTAAATTAATTGATATTGTAAATAAAGAGGGAGAGATAAGCTATAACGTAAACTTATATTCTGAATCTATAATATTAGTAGATGTATTACAAAATAGATTATTTAGAGATTTAGATTTTGATGAATTAACTCACGATTATAATAAAACAAATATAACTGCTAGTTGGTATGATAATACAGGTATTACATTAGTAGAACCACTAGGACTAAGTTCTTTTGCTTATGATGCAGCATTAGGTGTAAATAATACTACAGTATTAAAATATCCTTTTGTAGATTGGACTGGTAATTTAAGTGTAGATAATACAACAAACTATCCTATACTTAATAAATTAGAAGATGCTTTTAGACCTTTTATAAATTGTAAATATATATTAGATAAAATATTTAATGATGCAGGATTTACCTACACTTCTACTTTTTTAGATAGTTCTACATTTACTGATTTATTTATGGACTTTAACTGGGGTGCAGGAGATATGCCAGTAGAGGTTAATAGTAATGCAGTTGTAGGTAATTACAACAATACGACAGAACATTATGCAGGATCATCTTATACTAATTTAAAATTAACATTTCCAACTACAAATTTAGCTTCTGTAAATTATGACACAAGCACAAACAAAATTACATCTGTAAATAATAATTCAGAATTTGTAATAGATTATGATTATGGAGTTGCAAATAAAAATGGACAACCAGTAGTTCAGTTGAGATGGTTACTTACAAGAACAGATGGTACAACAGAAGAAATAGATGAAACAAGTCCTACAACACTAAATCCATTTGGTGCAGGTAGTTTTTCGGGACAATTTACTAGAACTTTAGATTCAGGAGATACATTAGAAGCACAGTTTAAATCTTCTATAACTAATATGTTCTATCAAGATTATAATATTTTAATTTCAAGTACTGCTACAGTAAACATAACAAGAAACATAACTGCTGTAACAGAATCTACTTTATTAAATAATTTAAGAGGAGATTTAGGACAATGGGAATTTATTAAAGGGTTTATTAATATGTTTAATTTAATTATTAGACAAGATGAAACAAATCCTACTAATTTATTAATAGAAACTTACGATACAGTATTTAATGATATAGACAAAGGATTAAGTTTATCAGAAAGAAATATTGTAAATGATTGGACAAGTAAAATAGATGCTTCTGAAATAAAATTAACTCCTTTAGATTTAGCAAAAGAAACTATGTTTGATTACATAGAAGATGACAAAGATTTTGCAGCTAACTTATACAAAAACACTTTTGTAGAACCTTATGGATCAAAAACATTTACTGCAAGAGGAAATACTATATTTGTAGAATCAGAGGAAGTAAGTGCTACTCCTTTTGCAGCTACTATTGTAAAACCTTTATTAGATTACACACCTCAGTTTTTAACTCCTGCTATTTATTCATCAGATGGTGGTATTTATCAAAGTTTTGACAATAAACCCAGAATACTATACAAAACATCTGCTAGTCCTTTTGAAATGACTGATGGTACTTCATATTCTATACCTGCACAAAATGGAGTAACTGGTACTGGTGCTGAAACTGATTATCTTAAGTTTAGTCATACAACAGACTTACCACCTTTATCTACATCATTAGATTTAAACTTTTCTCCTCATTTATTAATAGGTATATCAGGAAATACTTTAAATAGTTTATATCAACAGTATTGGTCTAATTATTTTGATGAGTTATATAACTTTGATACTAAAACAATGACAGTAAAAGTAAATCTTAACGCAGCAGATATTACACAGTTTGATTTTAGAAATAAAGTAATGATACAAAACAGAGCATTTAGAGTAAACAAAATAGATTATAAACCAAACGACTTATCTACAGTTGAATTTATACTTATACCATAATGAATTTTAAAAGAGGATTTAATATAAAACCAAAAGAAATAACTGGCATAGGAGAAGTTATATTTACTGATGGTACTAATGATGTAGTACCTAATCAATTATCTTGTGAAGCATACGGATATACTTACAATGCAGATACAGGTACTTGCGTAGCTTTTGAGTATAGCACACAAGTACAAAATTTTTTTAATAACGTAACTAACAATAGGTTAGGATCAAACAATACAACAGAGAAAGCAACTAATAACACTTTAATTAACGGAACTAATAATCTAACAAAGGGTAATAATAATAACTGCTTAGTAAATGGTAGGCAACACGAATTAACAAACGGACTAAATAATTCTGCAATTTTATCAGGTAGGTATGGACAAGCATTAAATCAAGGAGAGGTAGTAATATCAGGAGGGGGTTTTAATGAGGAGTTAGCTATGTCGCAGATGTCCTTTGTTCAACAGTCAGGAAATACTACAGATGGTACTGAAACTGCTTTACTTACACAATATCTACCAACTACATATATACAAAAAGTAAAAAACTCTGTAATTGGTTTTGAAGCACACGTTGTTGGAGTTAATACAGGTATAGGAGATGGTAGTGCAGGAGATTATGGTTATTTTAAATTAACAGGTGGTGTAAAGTTCACAAATGGATTAGCTTCTTATTACCACGTTGATGTTCACGCAGTAGTTTCTCACGGACATAGTGGTTTAAACCTTACAGGTACAATGAAAGATGTAACTGCAACATCATTTGGTGTTCACGTTACAGGATTAGCAGAAACATACATACAATGGACTGCAAGTATAAAATTATGGCAAAATAGAATACAACAAACTTTTTAAGATATGGCAAAAGAAATTATAGAAGCAGAAGTAAAATCAAATATAGGCGAGGTAGCTAAAGAAACAGAACAACTAGCAGAAGCTACTAAAGATGCTGAGAAAGGCTTTAAAGGAATAGGTAGTACTATTAAAGGAATGGGTACTGCTCTAAAGGCAGCAGGTATTGGTCTAGTAGTAGGTTTATTTGCTAAACTAATGGATGTCTTTAGACAAAACCAAAAAGTAGTAGATATATTTAATACTGCTATGGAGTTTTTAAGTTTAACATTTAACGACTTCTTTAAATTCTTACAAAGCAACATAGATACTGCATCAGGATTTATGGATAGAATCTTTGGTAATGAAGTAGTACAAAGTATGATAGACTTTGGTAGGACTTTAAGTATAGAGGTTATTACTAGAGTTAAAAATCTTATTCAAGGTATTGGTGGTCTAGGTTCTGCATTAGTAAAAGTATTTAAAGGAGATTTTGCAGGTGCTAGTGAAACTGCTAAAGCTGCAATTACTGATCTTACAGAAGTAGTAACAGGTAACGTAGTAGAAACT
>Ga0233412_10001070_pt1 | contig 14954 bp, 14 predicted proteins | sample Na_anoxic_4_MG_FD_180667 | JGI IMG/M metagenome (GOLD analysis project Ga0233412, IMG submission 180667) | Seawater microbial communities from Saanich Inlet, British Columbia, Canada - Na_anoxic_4_MG | ecosystem: Environmental > Aquatic > Marine > Inlet | place: Canada: British Columbia...
GGTGAACTTCTTTTTGGAGCACTATAATGTAAATAGAGTCTAAAAAGAAGATTGCTTTAAACACAATAAAACAAATATGAGCATAAAAGAAATATTTGACGCAGGGGCGGATCAATATGATCGGCAAAGACGCATGGTAATTCCCTGCTTTAATGACTTCTATCAGACAGCAATTGATCTCATTCCATTTAGCAGCTCTGATTCCTTCAGATTTTTAGATCTTGGAGCAGGAACAGGCTTGCTTACGGCATCGATTATCACTGTTTTTCCACATGCAACTGCTACTTGTATGGATCTTTCTGAAAAGATGCTCCAGAAGGCACAAGAGCGTTTTTCATTGAATAAGAGGGTAAACTTTTTGATATGGGATTATTCTCATTCCACACTTCCCGAGGAATACAACCTTATTGTATCTGCTATGTCCATACATCATCTTTCGGGCGATGAAAAGAAATCGCTTTATCAAAGAGTGTTTGATGCCCTGAAATTTGAAGGAATTTTCATCAATGCAGACCTCGTTAAAGGAGAGACGGATAAAGCTGAGCAAAAGTACCATGATATGTGGATGAACTGGATACAAGAGGCCGGTCTCAGTAAGAATGAATTATTAAAAATCATTGATAGAATGCAATACGATAAACCTTCTTCTCTTACTATCCAATTACAATGGCTAAAGGAAATAGGCTTTCAAGATGTGGATTGCTTTTACAAATATTTTAACTTTGCCGTGTATTCAGGCAGAAAACCTTCTAACATTTGGTAATTCATCGAAGGAAAAGAAAAAAATAGCATATGGTATGGAGTTGAGTAAACCACTTCCTCGTCCACAGAAGTTTTGAGGGTACAAGACTTATAAATTATTGTGATCTCAGGATTATGGAATTCCTGAAACGCGGCAATAATTGGGAAACCGGGGAGGTTTACTGATTCGTAATTCTTATTTTAGCTTAGAAAGGAGGCAAATGGAGTAGAGATAGTGTTTATCAGGCTAAGGTTTAAAAAAGTGAGTTTAAAAATTTAAAAAGGGGGTTTAAAAATGGATGGGAAGAAATTTGTTAGACTAGCAGTTAGTATTGGTTTGGTTGTTATATTAACCATATTTATGGCATCTTGGGCAGCAGCCAAATCACCAAAAAAAATAGTATGGACTTTTAATCAAATGGCACTGGGGAAATGGACAGATAATAAGATCCATGGCGAATGGCTCCCCAAGCGTTTGGCAGAAGCTACCGGGGGACGGATAGAGCTTCATGCGCCAATAAACCTGGTCCCATTACCGGAAGTTCTACATGCAGTTAGAGACGGCATAATTCAAGGTGCTTTTACTGGGACGCCCTATTATAGCGGCGAATGGCCTCTCGGTAGTTTCCATGCCATTCCCGGTGTCCTCAAGTCAGATGATGAATATCCGGCCGTTGGGAATGCTGTTGTATGGCCTTACTGGGAAAAGTCCCTCCGTGCTAAATACAATATTGTTCTTCTGGGTCTCACTCATTGGCCTGGTATTAACCTTTACTGTAACAAGCCAATAAAGACCATGGAGGACTTTAAGGGTAAAAAATTAAGAGGAATGGGCTATTATGATTCACTTGCCTTTGAAGAGATAGGTGCCGCAGGGATTTCCATTCCATGGGATGAAGCATTTCTTGCTGTGCAACGAGGTGTGGTAGATGGACTGGTGACTGGGCTTGTTGTTTATGACAGCATGGGATTCTGGGAATATGCCAAGTATATCAATAAATTTCCTATACATGGCTCTTCATGTGCAGCTTTCATTATTGCAAATGGTGAGGCCTTTAATTCGCTGCCTGATGATCTCAAGCCGATTGTCAAGAAAGTGTTTAAGGAGGCAGCAGAAAAGGTTACCAAAGGTAATATATCATTAGTTGATGCAAGCCTAAAATCTCTCCTGAAAAGAGGAGTGAAGGTAATTCAGCCATCCGATGAGCAGATTCAAAAATGCCTTGAGATGGCAAAAGGGGTTCGGTCAACATGGCTAAAGCAGTGTAAAAAGGCAGGCAGTCCTGAGGCACCAGAGATGCTTGAGAAAATAGAGGCATTTCTATCTGATTATCGAGCAAAAAAAGGTAAATAATGGCCTGAGGATTAGGGAGAGAAAGTGTATTGGATCGGATCATTTGGTCTTTTGGAGCTGAGAGGTTATGTTCTCAGCTCCAAAAGATAATAAACTAAGATTTGCTTCAACCAAGAGCTAAAGAGAATATGCCCAGGAAAAGAGAATCTGTAAATTTACTTTTGTCTCTAATAGAGAAGGTATCTCTGATTTTTGGTTACATCAGTGGTGGTTTTGCTTTCCTAATGATGTTCATTATTGGATATGATGTGGTTATGCGGCATATTTTTAATGACCCGACGATTTGGGCAGACGAGGTGTCTTGCTATCTTCTGGTGGGCATAGCATTTTTGGGAGCGGCTTACACCCTTACCAAGGGTGGACATGTTCGCATTGAGACATTGGTTGATAGATTGAGGCCAAAAACACGACAGCGTTTGGAGTTCGTAACCGATGTGCTCAGTGTGGTTTTTTTAGTGGTTTTTACGCGGCAGGCGTACTGGCTCGTCAAGGATTCATATGTTAGCATCAAAATTTCAGCCACCCTTTTACGCACTCCCCTTTACCTGCCTCAGTTATTGCTCGCTATAGGTCTGACGTGGTTATGCCTGGGATTACTCGCTCATATTTTGCGACGCACCATTCATCTGCAAGTACGGAATGGAGTGCAGAAAGTGATCACTAAGGAGACCGAACAAGAGAAAAGGGGTAACGAATGAATCTTGGCGTAACGGTAGCACTCATGGTTCTTGTGCTTCTAATATTGTTATTCAGTGGGGTAAGGGTTGGCTTTGCGCTGGGCATGGTTGGCTTACTTGGCTTGGTTTTTCTGCTTCCTGGGGTTAGATCCCCAGAACGTATGATGAGCAACCTTGCCTGGTCGGCGATAAACAAGTTTCCGCTCACACCGGTGCCATTGTTTATCCTTATGGGGGAGCTTCTTGTTCTAGCAAGGTTGAACGAAACGCTTTATGGGACACTATCTCTTTGGTTAGGGAATGTTAGGGGAGGTTTGTGTCATGCCACGACAGTATCCTGTGCTATCTTTGCTGCCATGTCCGGATCCAGCCTGGCTACCTGTGCTACGTTAGGCACAATAGCTGGTCCAGAGATGTTGAAGCGGGGCTATTCTAAAAGCATAACATACGGTACCATTTCTGCTGGAGGAACACTTGGCATTCTCATCCCGCCAAGCATAACCATGATCATCTATGGAAACCTGGCTGGAGTATCAATAGGACACTGCTTTATAGCAGGAATAATTCCGGGGATATTGTGCACTATCACCTTTATTATATTGGTGGATATTTGGGCTCGAATGAGGCCGAGCAGTATACCAGTTACAGAGCCTATCAAGATGGGCCTAAAAAAGAAATTGTTCAGCTCTGTTCGCATGATTCCGCCTATGGTAGTTATATTTTTTGTTTTAGGTGGTATTTATCTCGGAATTACAACCCCAACCGAGGCAGGAGCAATTGGTGCCCTTTGTGCCTTTTTTCTATGCTTACTGCAGAGAAATTTGAGTTGGAGCGCCCTCTGGAAGGTTTTATTGTCAACCGTTCGGACAACGAGTTTCATCATGGTTATTCTTGCCGGCGCTTCAATAGTAAGCTTTGTTGTACAATACTTGAGGGTGCCTGAGTTGCTCACAAAATCAGTTATAAACCTCGAAGTGTCGCCATATGTCGTTATGATACTGTTTTACATGCTCTATCTCATTTTGGGGATGCTGGTTGATCCAGTATCTATGATGGTCATGACTGTGCCTACTATACTTCCAACAGTTATAATGTTAGGATTTGATCCTATTTGGTTTGCAGTTGTAGTAACGCTTACCTGCGAGATCGGTCTGATTACACCTCCTGTTGGTCTGAATCTTTACATCCTGCGTGGTGTCAGTGAGGCACCGCTGGGAGAGATTGCGCTTGGAGCAGCGCCTTTTGTGATCACTTTAATTTTAGATCTGGCAATATTAACTGCCTTCCCTATTCTAAGTTTATGGTTGCCGCACCTTATGTGATGAGAATAGCGAGGTTGCTAAAGAAGTACCTATTAAACATTATGGTTTATGACGAGAAAAAATTAAACAATAGCTATAAAAGTTGAGCTTTTTTGTAGCGGCAGCAAGCCACTCTTTAGGGAGGGGGCAACTTAACAACAAATAGAAGGGAGGTGAATCTTTAGATTTAAGGTGGAATCTGTAGCCAATTGAGTTTAAGACAATATCTCAATGTAAAAGATTTATAGAAAAAAGGAGGATTAAGATGAAAAAGTATAATTTAACATGTATTTGTATAGTTTTGTTATTCGTTGTATTAACCTTTATAGGGGGTTACTCTAAGGCTATAGCAGCTGAAAAGGCATGGAAGTTACAAATTCAGTCTTTTACGGTGCCAGGTAAGTATAATTGCATGTGGGAAGTTCCGGAGAAATTCATAGAACTTGTTAAAAACCATACCAACGGTCGAGTAGTTTGCAGTTTTCATCCTGCTGGAGAATTCGTTGGAGCACGTGAAATATGGACTGCTGTTGCTGCTGGAAGTATTGAGGGTGGAACAACTTTGGATGTTTATCAAGGTGGAACGCACCCTGAATTTAACTTTGACGTGGGTGCTATCTGGAGCATTGATGAATACTTTAAGGTAATGCATGCAGGAGCGCTTGATATTTTAAATAAACAGGCGATAGCAGAGAATGTGAGAATTATAGGTACCTTCCCTCTGATGAATTATTACGCGGTTTCTATGAAGAGACAGAATGTCAAAACATTAGAAGACCTTAAAGGAAAAAAAATTAGGGGCATGGGAGGGGCAGCCAATATTTTCTTAAAAGAGGCCGGCGCAGGTAGTGTCACCCTTCCAATGTCTGAGGTTCCCCCAGCGTTGCAGACCGGTGTAGTTGCGGGAATACATACCGGTTGTGCTGGTTTGTATGCAATGCGTCTTTGGGATGTTGCACCATATTTCACTGCTACCCACAGCGGAAATTTTGGTTTTTTCTTTCTTATTAACGAGTCTATTTACCAGGAATTCCCCAATGACATCAAGGCAGGCATAAAGACTGCCCAACTAGAACTGGAGGAATTCTATAAACAGTGGGATGCAAAGTTTTGGAAAGAAATAAAACAAGACGTGGAGAAGAAAGGAATAAAATGGTATGACCTTACTCCCGAAGAGTCGCTCAGATGGAAAAAATTACTTACAAAAGCATCTGTATCTTGGGTTATGAAAAGAAATCCAAATCTGGGGAAAGAGTTGTTTCAAATTGTTGAAAAGGTTAGTGGACGAAAAGTGCTGCAATAGGATTTCGAAGATTAATTTTTGAAGCAGAATATAAATATAAACTGGGGGAGTAATTTTGAGAAGGAGACCTCTGGTTTGGCTGCTTTGATAAAAGCATTAAAAGTCAGGTCAGAGGGCTCCTTCCTATTGGTTGGCATATCAATTACGCCTCAAAAAGAGCGCGGTTGATAAGAAAAGGAAGATAATAATTTATGGTTTGGTATGTACAGTTACTAATTGTAGCAGTTGCGATTCTCACACTATTGGCGATGCGGATGCCTCTTGGTTTTGTTTTTGGTGTGGTTGGAGCCGCAGGGATACTTCTTCATTCTGGTCCTACTTCGTTAATGGCCATTGCCCAACAAATACATGACATGCTAAGTGATTTTGTGATTATAACTATCCCTTTATTCGTGTTAATGGCTGAACTGCTGTCTTCTGGTGGCTTTATTCCTGATCTGTACAATAGCGTGGAAAAGCTGACCGGACGTTTACGTGGGTCATTATCCATTGCCACCATTATTGCAAGCGCTATTTTTGCTGCTGTATGTGGCTCCAGCTATGTTACGGCTGCATCTCTGGGGCGAATGACTCTGCCCGAGATGCTAAACCGAGCCTATGATAAAAAGCTGGCTGCTGGTAGTGTTGCTGCAGGCGGGAGTCTCGGCATTCTAATTCCGCCCAGCCTCGCATTCGTTATTTACGGCTATATGAGTGGAGCATCTATTGCTGCTCTCTTTATTGCCGGTATTATCCCCGGGCTGTTACTGTCTAGCCTTTTTGTCTTGAGTATTTTACTGTTAACTATGATATTTCCCAGTACAGCAGGCATGGGAAAGAAGGTAAGCTGGAAAGAAAAATTCAGAGCTACATCCAAAATTAGTCCGGTGGTTATATTGGCTATTTTAGTGCTTGCCAGCATTTACTTAGGAATTGCAACACCCGCTGAAGCTGCTGCAGTTGGGAGCATTTTATCTTTGATGCTCTGCCTGCTTTACCGTAGGCTAAAATGGAGCATGTTGATTGAATCGCTCCGTAGGACAATTGCAGTAAGCGGATTTCTGCTACTTCTCATGTGTACGGCCAAAATATTGGGCTACATGATGGCAAGGGTCGGTATTATGTATGGACTCCAGGGCTATCTTTCCGTTTTACCCCCATGGTTATTCATCCTGGTCATCTATCTCACGATAGCAGTACTGGGCCTATTTCTGGAGGGAACAAGCATCATCGTGCTAACCACTCCTATTTTCGCACCAGCAGTTGGTGCAATGGGATTCGATCTCATCTGGTATGGGGTAATTTTGGTGTTATTCATTGAGATTGCATTGCTCACACCCCCAGTAGGAATGAATTGTTATATTGTAGCAGAGATAGGCAAGGCTTTGCATATTGAGCTTGAGGATGTATTCAAGGGAGTCGTCCCGTTCATTATTGCACTGGTGATTGCTGTAATTCTGATTACTTTAATCCCAAGTTTGACGCTATGGTTACCCTCAACCATGAGATAAGGAAATAATTGTTATGATTCGAGTTATTTATAGATGGTCGATTAAAACCATTGAGATAGTTTCAATTGTTGGTGTTTCGCTAATCGTTTTGGTTACAGCATACGAAGTGGTTTTACGTAACGTATTTAATAAGCCAACTATTTGGACTAATGAAATAACAGCTTATTTGCTTGTTTGGTTAGGGATGTTGGGGATAGTATATGCATACGATAAGGGAACACATATTAGCGTAGATTTCGTTTTTAGACGATTAAATGTATGGGTTCAAAAATTTCTTAACGTGTTAACGATATTCTTAATACTTACGTTTTCGGTATTCATATGTATTTATGGATACAAATATTGGTGGCTTGCATATTCAAAAGGATGGAGACATTTTGGTATGCTTGATGTTCCAATGAGCTATACACGGATAAGCCTTCCAATAGTAGGAATTCTCTTGGTTTTCCAGATTAGCATTGCAACATATGATAATATCTGCAATTTTTTTCTCGCCGTGAGGAAAAAGAAAATACAAAAAGATAATATCTTATGAACTCATAAAACGTCAAAATTAGCATATTTTGTCATTCCCGCGTAAGCGTGAATCCAAGATTTACAGCTGGTTACGAGTCTCATTTTGGTTTTTGTGTCAAAGATCAGAACTTTTTATTAAACCGTCAATATCTAATTCGGTCTTTTTTATCAGGTTAGCTTTTTTACTTTCTACTATATCAGCTCTATGGCATGTCCAATAATATTGAGGCAATTAAATCATAAATTTCATGATTCATTTGATAAAAAAATCTGTGATGTCATCAATGGATCTTGATGGAACCAATAAGCGAGGGGGATCTAATGAGTAGGCATACAATAAAGCCACTCATGCTTTCAAAAGTACTGAGCGAAAAAGGGCCCATGACATATTTAGCCTATCCCGGTCATACTATTATTCGCCCGTATGTTATGTGGTACATTCGTGTTGGTGATAAAAATGTCTTGGTGGATACTGCTATCGAGGCTGAAGATTATAGAAATTACCATCCTGGGTTCAACAACATGCCATTTGAGTCGGTACAGACCTTTGAGGAGGCCCTAGCAAAGGTTGATTGTGTACCTGATGACATCGATATTATTATCCAGACGCACCTTCACATGGATCACATTTATAATACTTCAAAATGTAAAAATGCGGTGATTTATGTACAGGAAGAAGAGTTACAATTTGCCTTACATCCACATCCGATCTTTGAAATTGTCTACCCAAGAGAGGTTATCAAGAACCTAAATTTTAAAGTTATCAAGGGAGATCAAAAAATTCTTCCCGGGATAACTGTAATGCTGGTTCCTGGGCACACACCTGGTGGTCAGGCGGTTGTTGTTGACACAAAAAAGGGAAAGGCCGTTATCAGCGGTTTTTGTTCCATCATGGAAAATTTTTATCCTCCGGAGGATGTAAAGACTAAAATATCACCTTTTGCGAGTTATCCGGTTATTGCCCCCGGGATTCATACAGATCTTTTTCAGGCGTATGAGAGTGTACTTAGAGTCAAACAGGTAGCCGATATCATAATACCCTTACATGACCCAGATATGGCAGAAAGGGATCAAATCCCATGACAAGTAGACTGTTTTCCCTGTAATAATAAATCTTTTAACGGTACGATCGAGAAATCATAAAGCCAGCACAATAAGTTCATTTAAGATGCAGATAGAGAGGAGAAGAGAATGGATGAAGAGAAAGAAAAACTGATTGAGGAAATAGAGGAGCAGGCTATTCAGTATGATATGGAATATATGGGTTGAACCCAATCGGTACTTGCAAGTTTGCAAGAGAAACTGAATATCGGAAACGAGGTTTCTTTTATGGCAGGTAGCTCCCTGGCTGGAGGGGTAGCCCGCCACGGTGAGACATGTGGAGCGTTAACAGGTGCAATCATGGCCATCGGCATGGTGGCAGGCCGGAAGAAAATAGAGGATGTTGATACTTACCAATCTTGTATGAAACTCGCCTACGAGGTCAGAGAGAAATTTCTTAAACGTGTGGGACACACCCTATGCGAAGAGATTCATAAAATCCTTCTCGGCCGCTCCTACCATTTGTATGATGATGAGGAGAGAGAGAAGTTCCACGACGATGGGGGTCATGCCAGAGAGGGATGCCCAGGAGTATGCGGTAAAGCTGCCAGAATCGCTGCCGAGATAATCCTGAGAGAGCAGAACAAGGTTGATTGAGGTTTTGGCCATGAGTTTAGAGGTGGGAGCTAAAAGCACTATTTGTTTTGAGATTCAGAAAAAGTACTAGGGAAGAGCTTTGATTTCAAGAGAGATGAGGAGGCAGAGGAATGGTACAAAGCGGGCGGATAAAAACATTGGTGATGTAAAGGCAATCCAAAGGAGGATTTGAGAAAGAAAATGCTCACTACAGAGGGCTTAATAGATTATGTATTTTCAGCGCGATATGAGAATTTACCGAACGAAGTAATAGTAGCTGCTAAACGGCTCATTATGAATACTGTTAGTGCGATACTTTGTGGGTCAGGAGCGGAAGGTGTAAGAGAGATAGCGGGTTTGGTTAAAAACTGGGGAGGAAAAGAAGAAAGCACGGTTTTTCTTTATAGTTCCAAAGTGCCTGCTCATGAGGCGGTTTTGGTTAATGCCACCATGGCTCGCGCGCTCGATTTTGATGAATTTAATTTACAGACAGGGATGCACACCGGTGCCACTGTTGTGCCGGTGGCATTAGCAGCAGCAGAAACCTGTGGTAAGGTTGATGGTAAAAAACTCATTACGGCTGTAGTTGTTGGCGCAGAGGTTATGTGTAGGATGCGTCTTGTACCTGATTTTTGCATAGGTGTGAGCGGGTGGGCAGGAGAGGTGTATGGAGCTTTTGGTGGCGCAATCACTGCTGGAAAGGTAATAGGGCTTACCAGAGAGAAGGTGGGGCATGCATTAGGATTGGCATATAGTCAAGCTGCAGGAAATGCGCAGCCGATCTATGATGGCACCTTAGCCACGCGACTACAACAAGGGCTTTCAGCACGAGCTGGGCTTTTGTCGACGATATTGGCAACAAATGGGATAACAGGACCGCAGAATTTTTTAGAAGGAAGAGCAGGCTTTTATCCAGTGTATTATCGGGGAATGGACTATGATATTAGCCGGCTTCTTGACAGTATAGGTGAAAAATACGAGTTCATGAATGTCGCCACTAAACCTTATCCGTGTTGTGGTTTTTTGATGGCCCCCATTGAGAATGTGATTGATATTATGCATCAAAATAATATGAATCAGCATGATATTGGTAAAGTTGTGGTTCGCGTCAACCAGCAAATGTATAACACTGTTTGCGCACCACCTGAAGCGAAATACCGACCACGAACCGCCGCTGATGCAATGTTTAGCCTGCCATATGTTGTGGGTACCGCAATCTTACGTGGTGATGTGTTGTTGGAGGATTTCTCTGCCGATGCAATTACAGATCCCGAGCGCCTCAAGATGGCTGATAAGGTAGAAATCATAGTAGATGAAGACATTGACCAGGAAAGCAAGGAGTTAAATCTTGCCTTGGCACTGCATGAACTTGAGATTGAGACAGAGAGCGGACGACATTTTTCGCAGAAGATATACTATGCAAAGGGTTTTCCGCAAAAACCTATGACAATGGAGGACTTTGCTGAGAAGGCTCGAAAATGTAGTCATTATGCAGTAAAGCCTTTTCCTGACAGGAAGTTAGAAGAGGTCAAAGAACGAGTGGAATATTTAGAGAAACAAAAGGATATTGGTTATCTTACGAGGCTTCTATTTTAGTGAAGGGAGGTGATATTCGTTGACCACCCAGAGATGCGTGGATGATTACTAATGATAGCAATTGTTTATTTGCAGTAGTAACTAATAAGGGAAAGGAGATTTTATTATGTTATCGCTAAAAAGGTTGGGGATTTCGATTCTGATTTTAGGGCTAGTGTTTTGTATCGGTGGATTTCTTAATCCAGTTGCAGCAAAAACAGCTAAGCCGATAGTACTACGGACGGCCTATCCATCTGCTGACCGCGGTTTTGCACCTGAAATGATAAAATGGTGGGGATCAAATGTTGAGAAGCGCACTGGTGGAAAAGTTAAAGTGGAGTATTACTGGGGGGGACTCCTCGGTACCAGTAAGGAGATGCTTTATTCGATTGAACGTGGAATCTGTGATGTTGGGGTAATTTTTCCTATGTACTTTGAAAAAGAGTTACCACTGGCTACTGTCAATACCTGTTTAATCGGTACGTTTGAGAATGATCCTGTCCTCACTTCGAGGGCGTGGTGGCAATTAGCCAGGGAGTTTCCTGAGATTTATGGTGAATGGGAAGCCCATAATCAAAAGCTTCTGATTGGCTGGGAGGTAGGCCCATATCTCTGGATGTCCAAGAAACCCATCAAGACCTTTGAGGATCTCAAAGGCTTGAAATGCGGGGTATGGGGAGGCAAAGGTCCTCGGGAACTCTTTAAAGATCTTGGGAGCATAGCAATTGCTATACCGTCTGTCGAGGTTTATGATGCATTGGATAAAGGAACAATGGATGCTCGTGCTTGCACAACTCCAATGATGATTACCTATAAGTATTATGAAGTATGTAAATACGTAACTGATATTGGCAATGGAACTGCAGGTTCACCGGTTTATGCTATGTCGATTAACCTGGATAAATGGAAGTCAATACCCGCTGATCTCCAAAAAATTATTCTGGACGTAAGCAAAGACTGGTGGGGCTATTTTGAAAAGAGAGTAACTGAAACACAGGAGAAAGACCGAGTATTCCTTGAAGGAAAGGGCATGAGGTTTCTTGAATTTAGTGATGCAGATAAGACGAAGGTTCAGTCATTGCCCGTTTTTAAAAAATACAAAAATAAGTTCATAAAAAGAGCCAAAGGCAAAGAGCAGCTCGCGGAAAAAATCTACAATCGTTGCAAAGAACTGCTCAAGTAAGATGACAAATAGCAAAAAAGATTTGGGGGGGCAGCATGTATGCTATGCCCCCCGCTTTGCAAGCTTGAGTGCATCTGTTTAGAAAGGATGCCCATGTCTAAAGCAATCGCAGAAATAGTAAATTCCTCTATCAGAAAGATTAGTGAATTACTCGCAACACTTGCAGGCTGGGCTGTTTTTATCATGATGTGTGTTGTGGTGGTTGACGTGGTCATGCTTGCAACCCGTTTAGGTTCGTTACAAGTTGCAGTAGAATTGGTAGAGATGCTCATGATTGTCGTCGTGTTTGGCGCCTTTGCCTACGCTGATATTTTGGAGAAGCATGTTACTGCAACAATGTTAGTCTCACGCCTTTCAACAAGATGGAGGGCTGTATCTGATGCCTTCAGCTATAGCATTAGTCTATTAATCTGCCTTGTATTCACATGGCAGATTATTCTTTATGCACAACGTATGACAGCCATAAGAAAATCTTGCCTCAGTTCTGATCTACCATATTATCCATTTACGTGGTTTGCTGTTATTGGATTTATTCTCCTGGACATGAGGTACCTCATTAGAATCGTGACCAATATTTACAAGGTCTTTACAGAGAGAGGATAATGTTAACGCCACCAATAGTGGGAATAATAGGTATTATTATACTGGTTCTCCTGATAGTATGGGGGGTTCCTATAGCCGTTAGCTCTGCAGTTGTTGGTTTCCTCGGCTGTGTTGTGCTGATAGGTTTCAAGCCAGCACTTGGCGTAATGTATTTAATACCGGTTGACAAGGTAGCAACGTATTCGCTGAGTGTCATTCCTCTCTTTATCCTCATGGGTATTTTAGCATTGCACGGGGGTATTGGGCACGAACTATATGGTGCTTGTGTCAAATGGCTGGGACGTCTTCCTGGTGGACTGGCTATGGCTACCACTGCTGCCAATGCCCTTTTTGGTGCATGCTCAGGCTCAAGTTTGGCTGCAGCTGCCACCTTTACTAAATTATCGATGCCGGAGATGTCTTACTATAATTATCACCCTAAGCTTTCCACTGGAGTCATAGCAGCTAGCGGGACTATGGCAGCTATGATACCGCCCAGTGGTATGATGGTAATTTTTTGCACCTTTGCAGATGTTTCTCTCGGCAAGATATTGGTTGCTGGGGTTATTCCAGGTATTTTGGGAGCCTTTATATATATGATGTCAATTTATGTCAGATCGAGCTTAGATCCCAAGCTTGGGCCTGCTGTTTTAACAAAGGTATCATTAAAAGAAAAGCTGCTTGCTCTCAGATATCTGCTGTCAGTTGCAGTAGTTTTTATAGTTCTCCTCGGCGGCATCTATTTAGGAATATTCAGCCCTACCGAGGGTGGCGCGGCTGGTGCTTTTGTAGTTTTTCTTATTGTTCTATTCCGGAGGAGATTAAGTTGGAGCAATCTAATACTGTCTCTTAAGGAGACGGTGACTACGAGTGCCATGATTTTTTTCATCATTGTAGGTGCAATGGTTTTTGCACAATTCCTTGCCGTTAGTCGCTTGCCTAACTTTTTTATCGATATGGTAATATCACGTGCAGTACACCCATTGCTTGTTGTAGTAATGATTCTTTTAATATATGTATTTTTAGGGACATTTTTAGATGCGGTGGCGATGATGGCCCTGACACTGCCTATTCTTTTCCCATTAATAGAATCTCTCGGAATCAATGGAGTATGGTTTGGTATCATGGTGATTAAGATGACAGAGATAGCACTCATCACCCCTCCGTTAGGATTAAACGTGTATGTTGTTAAAGGGTTAGCCCCAAAGGAGACTCGACTTGAGGATATATTTATGGGCATTTTACCGTTTCTGCTCATGGATCTCGTGACGCTCGCCCTTATCTTTATTTTTCCTCAAATAGCTCTTTGGCTGCCAGGGACGATGGGTTAATGATATCAATGTCATTTTCCAAATAGGTTTTGTGATAAAGGAGCAGATGGATGGCACAAAAGGTAATAAATCTACCTCAATGCGCTGAGTGTAATGTTAAAAATAAGATATGTACTCAAGAAGACGGACATGGGCCTGATTCTTGCCCGACAATAAATCTTACTCATGTGGTAAAGGACTCCCTTTTAGAATATCAGAGACTTGAGATAAAGGAATTTGCTCTTTATGCTACTATTCAGGAGGGTGAATGTTACGCAAACAGGGGCAAACAACATCCCTATATTGTGTATCCTACAAAGACCAGGATTCAAGAGACGATCGAATTTGCTAATAAATTGGGTTTCAAAAGGCTGGGCGTTGCTTTTTGTGGGGGCCTTAGAAATGAGGCCAGGATCTTGTCAGAGATATTAAGGGAACAGGGCTTTGAGGTGGCATCAGTTATTTGTATGGTAGGGAGAACACCCAAAGAGTTTCTTGGTATAAGAGAAGATCAAAAGGTTAGTGTAGGAGAATTTGAGTCAATGTGCAGCCCTATAACCCAGGCAAAGGTCTTAAATGAGGTCAAGACAGATTTCAATATTATTTTTGGATTATGTGTTGGTCATGACTCTCTTTTTATGCGATACTCTAATGCACTATGCACAACATTAGTAACAAAGGATAGGGTAACGGGTCATAATCCTCTCGCAGCCCTCAATCTGCATAGCTCTTATTACAGGAGGTTAAAAACAGAGAAATTTGATAAGGGTGGGCGTATTACTGTCACGGTAGAAGATGATTGATTTTAAGGGAATATACCTATGGGCGCGATAGTTGAAAGATTAATTACCTATATATCAGAAACAGACTATGATAGTCTCCCCAAAGAGGTTATTGATGAGACAAAGAAGTTTATCCTTGACACCATTGGTGTTGGCCTTGCAGGCGCAAGGGAGCCAGGCTGTAAGGAAGTAGTGGACCTGGTAAAAAAATGGTCATCAAATAATGCCGGATCCACCATCATTTATTATGGTGATAAGGTTTCACCTCCTGATGCTTCATTTGCAAATAGTGTGATGATGCACGCCCTTGATTTTGATGATACCCTTGATAGCTCCGCTATGCATGCACATGTTTCATCCCTTCCGGCTGCTCTTGCAATAGCTGAATCTAAAGGAAAGGTTAATGGAAAAGAATTTATTACTGCTGTTACCTTAGGAGTTGATATAACATGCAGGATTGGCT
>Ga0233412_10001071_pt1 | contig 14952 bp, 15 predicted proteins | sample Na_anoxic_4_MG_FD_180667 | JGI IMG/M metagenome (GOLD analysis project Ga0233412, IMG submission 180667) | Seawater microbial communities from Saanich Inlet, British Columbia, Canada - Na_anoxic_4_MG | ecosystem: Environmental > Aquatic > Marine > Inlet | place: Canada: British Columbia...
TGGTCCGGGACAGCCTCTATTTGTGATAGCGTGGGGTATATTAATAATGTTAAATAGCAATAGATAAAAAACGGCGTTTTAAATCTTCAAGGGTGTAAATGACAAAATTAACCTGTTGAAAATTAAAAAACCTACCTTAAAAAAACAATTTACTATTGATGAATCAAGATTTGATTTTCAAGGTTATAATACTATGAATAAGGAATTTATATTAGAGGTTAAATCTGTTCCAATAGCAAAATATATTGATGATTATGATAAAAATCTAAAAAAAATAGATTATTCAACTTTTGACTTTAATCAAAAAATAGCATTATTTCCTGTTGGATTTCAAAAAAAGAAGTATGATGTTATAAGTGAACGAGCTCTAAAACATCTAAAACATCTTGAGAATTTAAAAAAACAAAATAATGAATTATTAACCTACATATGTTATGTTATACAAAGAAAGGATGTTAAAGAATTTCAGGCAAGTCAAATTGACCCAACATATAAATCTACATTAAAAAATGTAAATGAAAATGGTGTTCAAATAATAACTATTGTTGTAGATTGGAAAGCAAATGGGAATTGTATTTTCGTCACAGATACATTAACTGTTTTACTTTAATTACAATATTGATCTTTAAATTCATCCTTTAAATTTTGTGGTATTTCATTAAAATCAATAACCTTTTTATTAAGTTCATATTTTTCTCTACTTCCTGGATTTTCATCAAATTTTTTATTAAGTTCATCTTCATTTTCAATTAATTTCATTATTGTTTTTGGTCCTGTTCGATTAAATACACTACATATATTATCTGACTTATCTCCACTTAAAATTTTATTAAGTAAATCCTTTTTTGGGTCTTTTAAACTTTTTTCAGCCAAATCCTTGAATTGTAAGTTATATATATTTAAGTTTGGTTGAAGTAGTTGTAAATAATCATGGTCTGAAGTAATAATTGTAACTTTATTTTCAGGATCTTTCTCTAATAAATATTTTGTATATAGAGCTGCACAGTCATCTGCTTCTAATTGTGGATGGTACAATATCAAACTCACTCCTCCATTGGTAAATAAATTCTCTTCAAAAACTATTTTGAAGAATGCTCCACAACCTTTTTCTTTAAAAACTGAATCGTAAACTCTATTTGCCTTGTATTTATCTATTAATTTATGTCTCCATATAGATTGTGATAAGCAATCCTTAGCTACTATAATTTGTGGATTCTTAATCTTAAGTTTTTTAGCAATTTCATATATTTTAATTTGAAATATAGATTTAAATTTTTCTACAAATTCTGGTTTATCTATAAAATTTATATGGTCTGTATCATCAGGATTTGCATTTTTCCACCATGTTGTTAAAGCATAATATCTATAGAAACAATAATAACTACCATCTATAATAATAAAATTTTTTGTAGTTAATGATTGTTTATTTTCAGTTTGCATGATTGAAGAAGGATTCGTAATTTGGTTCATATCTACATGTAATTCATTTTGAATATTTGTAGTTGTTTTTTTTCTAGGCATAATTATAATTATTTATGGTTATATTGTGTTTATCTTTATCTTTATTTAATAATTAAAATCAATTTTAATTATTAGATTTATCAATTTTCACGAGTACAACTAATAATATTACGTATCTTTTTTAAGTAAATATAGTTTACTGTATAATTCACGAATACAATTATTTTGTTGAATTATACAAGCTGCCAATGCTAAATTAATTTGCGAACTTTCATTTCTATTTGTTTGATTATTCGCAATTAATTGTTTCCATAATGGTGATATTGTATCAAATATATCTTTATTTGTAATTTCAATTATTTTTTCTGTATTTAGATAACCATATTTTTCATCTACAATATTTTTATTCATTTATATAATCAAGTTTGGTTATGTTTAATTATATTTTATAAAAATATATTAAATTATGGGAAATAGTGTTTCAATAGAATTAATTATAAATTGTAGATAATTATTATCAATGGTCATCGAACTAATTAAACTTTCACTAACCCCCATAGATAATTCTATTTTGGCAAAACTTTTTTTTAATTTTAAATTATATGGTAATAAAATACCATTGATTAATATTATATCATCAGCATTTAAATTTCTTTTACTTTCTACTATAATTCGCAAATTTAAGTTTAAAGTATTTTTTAAATTAATAATTTCTCTACTAGTAATATTGTTATTTACACTAGGATTATTTGGTTCTACCAATTTTTCTAATAAATGATTAATTAACTCATTAATATTTTCATCTTTTAAATGGTTGAAAAAATTAAAATAATCGTTTTGCTCTTCTCTTGTTAATTCACCAATTATTCCAAAATCTAATATACCAATTTTATTATTTTCTAAAAATAAAATATTACCTGCATGTAAATCACCGTGATATAATCCATCAAATAATAATGATTTAATAATAAATTTTGATAAATTAGGTAAATACTCTGTTTTTTCTTCAATACTTAATACATTATTTTTTTTACCGATAAGTTTTTTCATTACAATACAAACACTACTACAATAAGATAGAACTAACTCAGGAATTTTAATATAATCAATATTTTGATTATTTAAAGTAAATTTTTTAATATATTCAATTTCTTGTAAAAAATCTGTCTGATCTAAGATAGAGGATATGTTTTCACTATACATATCTTTAAGATGTAAAAATTTAAATAATGGCAAATATGAAACACTATTAATTAAATATTTAATTTGTTTCAAATCCTGAGTTAAATTTTCAAAAATTAAGGGTCTTTTAACCTTAAAAATTAACGTTTCATTATTAGCATATGGTTTAATTTCTTCATCATCAATTCCAAATTCGTTTCTCATGTATCCTTCAAATATTAAAGATATTAAGCCACTCGCAACTGGTTTACTATTATTTGTAAGAATAACATGAGATGGAATATGAGATAAGCAATGTTCAAATTCTGCTTGTGTATAGGGGACATTATCGGTATATTCTGCTAATTCTTCACCTAATATTTTATTTGTATTTTTTTTGTTATAAGAAAGAGCTTGAAACAATTTAATAAATATGCGATTTTCATATCCAATTTTTTTTAAGCATTTTTTAATATTACTTCGTGTTTTTGCTTCATCATATACAATTATATTCTTAACCCAATAAAATCCTATAATATTAATACATTTGATTAGAGTATAAATATTTTTAATAAAATCCATATTAAAATAATATATAATTTAATCCATATTCTCTATAAATTCTTTTACTCGTAACATTATTTTTTTAATAAGTAATCCAGGAAATGTTTCCATATAAATAGGCAATTTGTCATTAATTGAAATTTCAAAATTATAAGTTAATAAAGCACTATGTTCATTATCAAATTTTATCGTTAAATTACTATGTGGTGCATTAATTTTATCATAGTTTTCTAAATTATGTGTGTAAGTTAAATCTTTTCCTTGAAAAATGCAAATGTTATCCTTTTCTCTTTCAACATAATTTATATTAGAAAACATAAATTTTTTTTTAATCCCTAAATCCTTGGCTAAATCATTAAAACGTAATAATATATTTACATTATTTTTATTAGATTCTTGTTTAATAATTTGTATTGATTCTATTATATCTTTATTTAATTCATACATCAATTGGAAAAGATTAATATTAATTACTTGTTTTAAATTATATCTACTATTTGATAATTTGGTTGTTAAAAAATAATTATGATTATTATCATTATTAACATACAAATCAATATTATTTTTAGTATCTATTTTTTTATAATTAAACTCCATACTCATTTAATTATAAATCTATTATTTATTACTATTTCTTACTTATTTAAATTTTTATTTTTTTATTTTTTTTAATTTTTATTTAAAAGATTGTAATTAATATAATCGTGTGTATTATTTTCATTATTTGTATTTCTATGTCTGTTAGACGTAGTGTTACATAAACAATTACAATATTTTAAAATTATATACCAAATAGACCTATTATCATTATCATTATTATAATCATCATATTTACTCTTATTATCCTTCTTATACTGATGAAACTTATTTGTATGATTTAATGAACCTAATCTTGGACTATTGGGATAACCTATTTTATTATCTATTACATTAATTGGATAAATACTAGGACTATTGTATGGTGTTGTCCGTAAAGGTTCAATCGGTTGTTCTAATAATACATTATTAGGCAAAATCTCTGTTATTGTATTTGTAGTATGCATTCGTGGAATGATTGGATGCTGAAAAGTTAATTTTGGTGATTTTGCCATTAAATTAGGCTTCGGTTTATTATAAATAAATAGCTTTGTATTGCTATTATTTTTAAAAGTATTATCTATAAATGGAATTTTGTTCATATAATTATGTAGTATTTTATTTTATTTTTCATAATAAATTCTGTTTCATAATGTAGTAGAATAATTATGATCTTTAAAATATTAATATTTCTATTTAGTTAAAGGTCTAAACTAACTGTGTTTCTCTCAGAACCTTTGCGTTTTTTATTTTTTTTGGGTAAATTTTCATTTTGTAATTCTCTGAGTTCACTAATGCTTATAGTGCTTGTAGTATCATTTTTAGATGTAACATTTATAGGTCTAACTCTTTCATTCGTATTTGTAACTTCACTAATTGATTTTGTTTTTAGCTTTGATAGAATATTGCTTATATCACTTGGACCTTTCATCTCAGGTCTAGACTGATTTACTGGTGGTTCCATTCCATCATTAGGATTAAATCTTGGTGCCGAAGTTGCTTCTCTCACCTCATTCACGCGACTAGAACTATATTTATCTTCTTGACCCTTATGGTATTTTGTTTCCATTGGTGCTGGAGGGGGAGCTTGATTTTCCATTATATCATTCATAAATCCCCCAAAACCTGGTTTATTTTCACTCATCGTATTAACAGCTGCTTGAGTAAATTGTTGCATTAATTGGGGATTTTGTTTCATAATATCGTCCATTCCAGGCAATGCTGACTTAAACATTGTATTAGTCATATGAAGCATCACAGCACTTCCTCCTAATTGAAATAGAAGTTTCAATTCTGGTGCCATAGATGCTTTACTCTTATATTTTTCGTGTAATTCTGAGAAAATCTCATCATAATCATCCATATTTTCATTTAATTGTTCAGACCAACCATCTAATTTTAAATCAAATGGGTCAAACTTGCTATTCAAAAATTCTAAACCTGTGACCGCGGCTCTTAAAATATTACCTTGAAACTTTATGGAATTTTTTGTGTGCTTTTCATCCATTAATGTTTCAAATTCACCTGTCATTTCTTCCAAACTTGATTCCATCGAATATCTTTTTGATAAATTAACACCTTTTTTCTCCAAATCTTCTAATTTTCTTAACATTTTAAACTTTTCTCTTAATAAATCTTCTCTTGATAATTGGGGTTTTAATGGAACTTGAGCGTCCGGATTTAAAGTTACATTATCAATCTTTACAAAATCCTTATTATCATTGGTATCCATCCTTAATGTTTCATTACCCAATTCAATTGGTTTATCTAAATCATCTTTTTCTAAATTAAATTTTACACTTGGTTTTACGAATAATGATGCCCCCATTAAATCGTTTCTTGATGATTTTGGTTCTTCTATATTTTCTAAATTCTCAATATCTCCTAAAGAAAACCCTTTTGATTTTGTATTATCTTTGATCTTATCATTCATTAATAATTCTACACCTGGACCAAAATTTACACTTTTCTTGCTCTCTTGAACATTGTGTGAATCATTAATATTTATTTCTATAGGTTCAATATTCATACCCGTAGTATCAATTTCATTTAAATCAGATAATTCTAATACGTTAGCCATATTATTATTTTATTTATATAGTTTTTAAATTGATTTTATTCGCATTAATTTTTTAAATAAAATAAAGCTTGTAATAAACTATCGGCTAAATCATCTTTTTTTTTATTAATATTAAAATAATTTACATAATCTACACCATTGATTATGTTTGTTTTTAAAATGTTTAATGTTGTATCAATCCCTAATTGTTTTCGTTCTTTATAGTTAAGTTTCTTTGTAGTTACATCTTTAAGTTTATTAATAGAAGAACAAAATTTAATATTATTTACATCATTCATAATAAAATATTGACTTAGCATTCCTTGTAATGTTTTCATCCTGTTAGCAATTGGACTTATTTGATTCTCAATATAAACTTTTTCAATATCCAATGTTGTTTTACCAATAGATATTTCTTTTAAAAACTCTTCATTCATTTGTTTTTTTAATCTAATTCCCAATTGAATTAAATCAATATTATTCGCATTTTCTTTGGGAATATCTAATAAATAATTAATAGAAACAAAATGATTTAAATTGCTTAAAAAATCTTTTTTAATTGTAAACTTTTCACTAATTTTATATTTATCATTTATTTGTTTTAAATAATCTATTTTTTTATTTTTAATATTACGTTCCTTTAATTCAACAGGTATAACCTTGATTTTTAAATCCTTAGAATGTTTTTTACAATAATATTTTTTACAATCATCATTTTGGGTTTTTTCGGTATTCTTCAAATAAAGGACTTTATTGTTACAATTATCAATGCAACATTTATAATTTTCAGGACAAGATAAATCTAATATACCCCATTTAATAATACTTATTTTTTCACCATTTTCTTCACTATTTAAATATGCAAATGCTAAATTTTTAATACCAACATCAAAACTAATAATCTTCATATAAATATAGAATTAAATACTATATTTATATTTAAAATTGTTATTTAAATTAATGTTTATTTTTTTTGACAGTTTTATTATGTTTTTTACCACCTTTATGCATAGAAACATTAGAAAATAATGATACTAAATTCTCTAAATCTAATACTTCTCCTTTTTTCTCCATTTTATCGATTTCCTTTCTCATTTTTCTTGTAACTCTATTGTTACTGGTATTTTTAGCAATTGAATTAAGTTTTTCTTCTCTCTTTAAAGTTTTTTCTTTTTCTTTAATTAATGTGGCTACTCTTTTTTCTTCTTTTTTGAGATCGGTTATTCTTTTTTTTTCTTCTTTTATTTTGTCTTCTTCCATAAGAAAATCTAATGCTCCTAACATATCTGAAACATCATCCAAACCTTTAAAATCTGTTTCTTCATCCATCATTGTATTGTGGTGACCTAATTTTAAATCAGTTCTTTTTCTTCTTGGCATTGTTAATCTTTTTGTTTTTCTAGGCATTTATACATTTAATACAGATTTTAAATGTATAATAATTAGTTCCAATTAGCATATTGTCCTTCTAAATATTGGTATTGTGTCATTGCTGGTGCGTTGAGTCTTGCTTGTAGTTGTTGTTTATTTAAGTATAAACTTTTTAAATCGCTATTCTCATAACCAAAAGGTTGTGCTTTATCCACACATCCATTAAATAAAAATGGACTATTATGGGTATTTTTAACTTCGTTATTATTATATGGACAAGCACAGCATTGTTCACAACTTTCTAAGTTATTCATTTTTCTAATTTCATTTGAATTATGTTGTAAATATTGTCTATATTGATAGTTAGTTTTAATGTTTTCTTTTTGTCTGATTTCATTATTAATAACTGCTTCTGGTTGCCATCCAGCACCATATCTACCATCACTCATTAAAGCAGGAAATCCTGCATATACATTATTAGATCCATTTAAACATGTTCCCCAACTCATAATTAATATATATATAGAATATTTTAATTATAATAATAATTAATTATACAATATTTGTTTAATTATGGTAAAAAATTAAACTGATTAATGCTGATTTATCCGCAGAACTAATAATATTTTTATTTGCAACTTCATTTTGATACGCCATATCTCTTAATTCTTTAACTTTCATCTTCTTAAGTTTTTCCATAGACTTTTCTATTTTAATTTCTCCTAAATTATCAACTTCGGTAATATCATCATTATTATCTTCATTTGCTTCATTTTCTTCATTTTCTTCATTATCTTCATTATCTTCATTATCTTCATTATCGTCAGTTTCTTCATTATCTAATTCTACAATTTTTTGGACTTTTTCAAAGTCTACATTCATACCATATTGATTACCTTCATTTACATTTACATCAATAACCTTTAATTCCAATTTTTCATTATCGTCTGTAGAACCATTTTCTTCATTATCTGTATAATTAATTTCTGAAGATTCACTATCTGATTCTAGTTCTTCATCGCTAGAATCTATTTCATTATCACTAACCTTTATTTTATTATCTTCTTCATTAATTGTATTGATTAAATTTCCCATTGGATTCATAGATGAAATCCCCTTCATATTATTCATTTCTTTAAAATGAATATCTTTTGATAACATTATATGTTCCTCTGCTAAACTTTGAATCATATTATTTTGTTTTTCTAAAGTTTCAGCAATCATATCAAATTTGGTTTTAAAAAAATAATACATTAGCCCAATTAGTATTAGACATAATCCTAAAACTAACATTGCACCATTTTCTCTAATAAAATTCATATTATTAAATAATAATTATTTTCTTTTTATTATTTTAACTCATTTAATATTTTATTTGCATTATCTAAAACTTCTTTATCATAATCTAAATCTATAAGAACGTTCATTCCTCCTTTAATATCACTTATTCCTTCTTGGATTTTGTATAAATATTTAATCTTTGAATTATCAAATTTAACACACATTTTCATATTTCTAATTTGGTCTTCTTTACATAATAAATCACACATTTGAATATAATGTGTTGTAAGTAAAAATCTAATATTTGGTATTTTATTGAGAAATTTAATCAAACCATAACCACCGCTAATAGCTTCGTAATAATTTGTTCCACTATATAATTCATCAAAAATTACAAAACAGGTTTCATTCTTATTTTTTTTAACATAATCAACTATTTCTTTACATCTACGAGCCTCGGATTGGAATAAACTATCTCTCTCAGATGTATCCGGAATATTTAAATATGAGAAAAAACTGTTATATAAATAAATTCTGGCATTGCTATAAAATCCGGTGCCATATTTTTGGGATAATATATTATTAATTAAAACAGATTTAATTAGTGTTGTTTTACCTGATGCATTTGGACCTGTTAAAATAATATTTTTATCAATATTTATACTATTATATATTTTCTTATCTATAAAAGGATAATAAATATTGGACATTTTGGTTTTCTTAGTAGAATTAACAAAACTACAAATATTAATTTCTTTTTTACAAACTTTATCTTTAAGAGTGCAAATATTCAATAAATATTGGTTACAACAAATTGTATAATTAATTGTTTTTTGAAATTCTGTTGAATAATAAATATTATAAAAATGACTCATTTGATAACCTATATTTGTGAAAAGACGTAGGTTTAATTTGATTGATAAACCTGTTGCAAATTCTTTTTTATAACTTTCTAATTTATTAATTATTTGTTCATTTTTAAAATAAAAATCATTTAAATGTTTATATTTTCTAATAGAATTATTAAATTCCAACAGGTTATTAATTGAATTATCTATAAAATTATGATAAAGATTGTTTATAGTTTGAATATTTTCTAAATTTCTATAGAATTTAATGCAACTAAGAAAATTTTGATATATTTGAAAAAAGTAAAAAGCAACACTTATTATTAAATAAATTCTTTTATCCCATTCTAAATGTTTAAACTCTGTAAATATTTTTACAACAGGTTGATTACCAATTAGTAATTTTAATAATTTTATATATTCATGTAGACTAATTGGGATATTTTTTATTTTTAAGATTAAAAATGGCACAAGTAGAATAAAAATTGGTAATGTTATTGATAATGAGGGAGAAATAAAATTATAAATGCTTAATAAATGCATCATTTGAGAATTTTTATTAATAAATTTTAGATGTTCCCATTCTATAAATAAATAATTTCTTTCAAAATTGTCTTGATTTTTGAATTCTATATATTTTTGTATAAATTCATCTAGTTGTTTTTGTAAAAATGAATTTTTGTCATCTACATAAATATTTTTATAAATTTTATCTAATTGTTTATTTTTTGAAAGTAAATGTTGAAATTCTTTTAAATATTTCTTATTTGTAGAATAATATTTCATATCTTCATTGATAAATGACGAATTAAATTTAACATCTTTATCATCGGTTCCTTCTGTAACATTAAATAAATTATGATTGATTTTGGTAAATTCAGTATCTTGAATAACATCCTGTTGTAATTCTTTATGTTTTACAAATTTAATGGGTAATTTAAAATCATCTATAATTGTTTCGTAATTCATAAATAAGCTATATTTATTTATTTATTTATGAATTTAAACTAAATCTTATTTTTAAATTTGTGTGAAATTATCTGGTAAAGGGGGAATAACTGTGGTATAATATCTTTCAATATCTTTCAGTTTTCTATAATCTCTACGAGTTACAAAATTGATACCCATACCCTTCTTTCCCCATCTACCACTTCTACCAATTCTATGAATATATGTATGAATATCTTTGGGAATATCAAAATTAATAACTGTGCTTACTGTTTGAATATCAATACCACGCGCAGTTAAGTTTGTGCTAATTAATACACGAAATTTTCCTTGCTTAAAATTTATATAAGCATCATCACGCTCTTCTTTTGTCATACCACTATGAATCCTACATACAGGGAAACCATCAGCAGTCATAGCATCATATAAATCACTTACTCTTTTAATACTATTTGTGTAAATAATACATTGAGAAATAGAAATTTTTTGAAATAAATCCTTAAGAGTTTCATATTTAGCATAATCATCTTCTAATGATACATGATATTGTAAAATGCCCTCCAATGTAAGTTGGTCTTTTTTTACATAAATCTCAACTGGATCACGCATAAATTTATTTGTTAAACTTTTTAATTCATCAGGTAATGTAGCACTAAATAAAGCTACTTGAACTTTATTACTTAAAAATTGAAATAAATTATAAATTTGGTCTTTAAATCCACCACTTAACATCTCATCTGCTTCATCTAATACAATTAATTTAATTAATTGACCATTTACTACGTTCCTTCTTAGTAACTCATGTAATCTACCAGGACATCCAACTAAAATTTGAGGTTTTTGTTCTTCAATATCTCTAATATCATCATGAGTATCAGTTCCTCCAATCAATAATTTTGATTTAATATTTTTCATAGGCGCAGAAATACCATCAACGACACATAAGGTTTGTTTGGAAAGTTCCCTAGTAGGTGAAATAAGTAAAACTTGAGGGGTTGTAATAGCATTATCTATAATGCCTAAAGCACCAATTGTAAATGCTCCTGTCTTTCCTGTTCCAGATTGAGCTTGTGCGATAACATCCTTATTGTTTAACATAGGAATAATGGATTTTTGTTGAATTGGACTTGGGGCGTTAAAGCCATATCCATTAATTCCCCTCAATAAATTTATATCTACATCTAATTCATCCCAATTATTAAAATTATTTTTTGAATCATTATTGCACGATTCTTCTTCTCGAGATTCTTCTCGACATTCTTCATTATTCGGTTGCGAAAATCTATTCATTTCTTTTTCCATAAGTTATATTTTACTAGATAATTATTTTTAAGTTAAAACCAAATTATATTTATTATTAAATTAAATTTAAATTTAAAGTTTGTAGCTTAATATATAATTAATATATTAATTTAAGATGAGTCTAGGAAATGTTGAAGCACTAAAATACATCTATGATTTAGAAAGTTTCAATAATGTAATGATAAATGGGTTTAATTATGAATTACCTAGTTATACACTTGATTTAGTATCTACTATAGCGTCTCAGGTAGGAGCACCAACATATATTAAAACGCCTATATTTGAAAAAAAATGGAGAAAAAAGAAAGTTAATCAAATAGATGATGATGATTGGGAAACAATACGTAATTTTCAATCGGTTGAATTGAAAGAAGGAGAACCATTGGATAAACTTAAAAATTCAATTTTTGGAACAATCAATAAATTAACTAAAAATACATATAAAGAACAAAAAATTATTCTAATTTCCAATATTCAAAAAATACTTGATAATGATGAATTTTATTATATTCCATCAGGACCTAATTATAATTCAATTAAGGAGAAAGAAATAGATGAAATTTATACAAAAATTATTAATTTACTTGTTTATAATTCATTTAATGTAGATATATATACTGATTTATTAGACAAATTAACTGATATTTTTGATAAAATGGGCAATAAATTTTTATTGTTACTAGAAAATTATAAAGAAAAATACGAAAATATTGAATTTATTAATAGTAATGAAAATTACGATAAATTTTGTGTTATTAATGCTGATAATGAAAAAAGATGTTCATTTACTAAATTTATTGTAGAATTAACTAATAAAAAATATATTGATGATGATACTATAAATGATATAATTGTATATTTAATTAATATTATTGAAGATAATATTACGGAAGAGATGGTTTACAAAACTGAAGAATTTGTTAATAATGTGAGCATTATTATTAGAGATTTAGACCCTGAATATTTTAATAATAAGCAAATTATTAAAGAACACATTAATAAAATGAATGAAATGGATCCAAGAAAAAATAAAGGAATTAATAATAAGATTATATTTAAATATATGGATATAAATGATACTTTAAAATTTTAATTTTCAACAAAAATAGATATATAACATAAAAACTAATATACATTTATGTTATATATGGTTAAATCGCTTATAAATAATGATATTGTTTATAAAGAATCGCCCTTAATAAATAAAGATGATATAGGTGTAGAAGCTTCTTTATATGAGATTAATATTCATGATATTGATATATTAATTACAATAGGAAAGGAAAAATATACTTATATATCTTCAAATATAATTTATTTTCCTATTTATTTAGTTAAAAATGAAGGGGATTTAGAACAAATAGGAGTTTTTGAAATAACTTCACAAAACTTACCTAATTTGTTAGATGAAAATGATGAAATTATTATTGGTGAATTAAATGAGCCTTTATTATTTTCATTTCTAATCGATAAATCACTTAAATTAAGTAATGCTTTTTTAATTAATGAAAATTTACCAGAAACAACTAGTGATGTTAAACCTGTTGAAACAGAAAAAACAATTAATAAAACTACAGATATTAAAAATGTAAGTACCGATACCAATAAAGATACTAATAAAGATACTAATGATGATGACTTTACACTAGATGATAATACAACAGAGGATATAGAAGATAATTTTGATAGTGATGAACTCGAAAATTGGCTTCAAAAATATTTTGTTTCACATAGGTATAATATTATAGATAATGAAGGTGGTGGTGATTGTTTCTTTTCTGTTATACGAGATGCTTTCCAACATCATAGTAAAAAACCACGTGGGTTTAAACATAAAGACGTTAATGTAATGGAAATTAGAAATATTTTGAGTGAAGAAGTAACAGATGAATTATATAATAACTACAAGACTAATTATGTATTAATAAATGATAATTTAAAGCAAATTAGAGAAAATATTAAAAAACTTAACTCTAAAAATATTAGATTAAAGGGTGAGTTATCATCAGCAAAAGAACGTTCAGAACAGCTTAAAATTATTGAAGATGCTAAATTGGTAAAACAAGAATATAACGCATTAAAAGATGAAAAAGCAATTAATGAAGAACTAATAAGTGATTTTAAACATATGCAAAAGATTAAAAATAAACAACAATATCAAAATTTTATTAAAACATGTAATTTTTGGGCAGATACATGGGCAATTTCAACCGTAGAAAGATTGCTTAATACTAAAATTATTCTTTTGAGTGAAGAAGAATATGAGATAGGAGCAGAAAATATAATTCTTTGTGGTCAATTAAACGACGAATCACAGGAAACTATTGAATTTAATCCTGATTATTACATTATTGCTATATATAATGGATTTCATTATCAGTTAGTCTCTTATAAAAATAACAGATTATTCAAATTTAAAAATATTCCATTAAAAATTATAAAATTGGTTGTTCAAAAATGTCTTGAAAAAAATTCGGGTCCCTATTCACGTATTCCTGATTTTATGAATTATAAATTAGGAGAGCAAACTGTTAAAACAAAAATCGCCGAATATGATAGTGCTGTTTATAAGAAACCAGAAGTAGATAGTTCACAAGAATTGTTTGATTCTAATGTTACCTTGCAATTCTATAATAAATCTTCGTCTAAAAAATTACCTGGATTAGGTATAGGTGAAAAAATACCAAAATCTAAAATAACTAATTTTAATTTGTCTATTAAAGATAATTGGCGTCAAAAAATAGATAATGATTTTATACATTCAACAGGTCAAGAGATAAGTATTGATGATAAATTATGGAAATCTGTTACTCATTATATAGAAGCCAATAAATTCAAAAAAGAAACCCCTGAATTATATGAATTATACTCAATAAGTGCCAAATCGCCAAATAAAAACACGTTCTTATCCACCCATTCCATACCTGAAGAAATCGCGAATAAAATATCAAAGGATGTTGAAATAGCGAAAGATATGGGTAAAATTAATCCAACTAAAAATCAAACTATTAAAAGACCTAATAGTATCCAAATTGATAAAGATTATTTTGGTTCTAGAGAAAATCAGGTTATTGAAACTGCTTTAACTGAAAAATTCAATATTCCAGAATTTAAAAATATATTAAGTAATACAAACAACGCTAAGTTAGTCCGTTATAGAGTAGGTAAACCTGTTGAAGAAGCTACATTATTAATGTCAATAAGAAAACTAAATAAAATTAAAGAATAAAGAATAAAGAATAAAATAATATACTTATAAAATAATATACTTATAAAATAATGGATACGTTATTCTATAACCTTGAATCTCGTAATTGTAAATCATATAACGATCATTTTAACAAACATTTTACATCTTTACAATTGTTAACAGATTTTAAT
>Ga0233412_10001072_pt1 | contig 14937 bp, 9 predicted proteins | sample Na_anoxic_4_MG_FD_180667 | JGI IMG/M metagenome (GOLD analysis project Ga0233412, IMG submission 180667) | Seawater microbial communities from Saanich Inlet, British Columbia, Canada - Na_anoxic_4_MG | ecosystem: Environmental > Aquatic > Marine > Inlet | place: Canada: British Columbia...
AAGATATGCCGGAGAAAATGCCACTGATAATTATAATTTAAATAGATTGTTAAATAATTTGGAAGGTGTTCCAAATAAGGAAAGACACGCTCAGTTTAGAACAGTAATTTCATTTGTTACAGATTCGGAGGAACAATGGGTTGAAGGTATTGTTAGGGGAATTATTATTGATAAACCAAGCGGTTCAGGAGGCTTCGGATACGACTCAATATTCTATATTCCTAAGTTAAAAAAGACGTTTGCGGAGCTTTCTATGGATGAAAAAAATAAAATTAGTCATCGTGGACTTGCATTAGAAAAATTCCGTATACTTTTATATAAATTTAACCTCGCAAAATAATTATGAGGAGTACCATATAGAATCCTATCGCTATTTGTTTATGTGTCTAATAGATAGGCACTAATAATTCAACAACAAATAGGAGAACGCCTTTGAACATGGGGCGGAAAACCACAATATACTTTATAGTGTTTATCGCTCTGGCGATGAATCTGCACGCCCAATCAGCGATATCCGTAGCAGATAACGACGAAAGTATATATTTTTCTACACCATTTGTAGTGAATCCATTCCAATCCTTTCCCGTTTATGGATTGCCTGGAGATTCATTAATTAAATATCGCGGGTTCTTGAAAAGCAATGTTTTAAGACCTCAAATCTCCGTATTTATTGATAATAATTGGCAATTTATAACAATTACTGAAACAATTAATGGACACATTCTCAAGATACCATTTACCACATCATTTGATTGGTACTTTAGGAATAAGACTAAACATAATAGTAAAAATTATTTTCTTGAGCGGTTGCCTATGTCAAAACAGCTCGCCGCCACTGGTGGAGGCGTTCAAAGAAACAAATCATTTGAAGTTGTTGGAGTTAATCTTGGAGATTTAGGCCGTGCTTCACTTCGTATTAACGGTAACGTAACAGTTGCCGGTAAGATGATTTATCAGGATCAGGAATTAACAACCTCTAGTTTTAATGAAAGTCAAAGTGCACGTTTTGATATTGACCAGAAACAACATCTTAATATTGAAGGCACAATTGGAGACAGAATAAGTGTATCAATGGATCAGGATTCCGAACGTGATTTTGATTGGGAAAATAATATACGCATCACATATACTGGCAAAGAAGATGAAATCCTTCAAAAAGTTGAGGCCGGAAATACATCATTATCTTTGCCGGCAACGCAATTTGTAACATTCACAGGAAATAGCCAGGGATTGTTTGGTGTGAAAGCAATCAGCAAACTAGGTCCAATTGACATAACCTCAATTGCTGCAGTTGAACAAACAAAAAAAGCAAAACAGAACTATAAGGGTGCAGGACAATCCCAGACAAAAAAAATAAAGGATTATGAATATGTAAAAAACCAATATTTCTTTATTCATGAATGGTTTCGAAATGGTGTGTCTACTTCAGTAAATGGAAAATCTATCACATTGCCGTCATATTACCCACTAGATGATGAAGGACGTCATTTGAGAGGGAATTTTCAAATAGCAGATTTTGAATTATATAAACTTGATCAATCAAATAATCCTGCTGCTGATGTCGGTACAGCCTACATAGATCCAGCAAATAAGAACGAAAACGCCACCTATAACAAAGAAGGTACTTTTTTGCGAATGGAACGTGATATTGATTATTTCCTAAGTGTAGATTTGGGATATATTCGTTTAAGAAGCCGTAGCCAGGAACAGATTTTAGCTTGTAGTTACTTATTAGTCAATAGTACTACAGGAGATACGGTATTAACGGTTGGGCACGGCCTAATAGAGAGTGATTCTACATTAGTATTGAAAATGCTAAAACCACAATCGCCCCATCCCAATCATCCAACTTGGGATCTAATGTTTAAGAATGTATATAATTTGGGAGCAACAAATATTGATTCCACCGGATTTGCCATTCGCATAATAAATAATCGAGCCACAGTAGAAAGTGATCGGGATGCAACGGGTACATATATTAATCAATTTGGAATAGATAATAAAAATGAGAACGGCGCAAAAATACCCGACGATAAAATTGATATTGATAATATAGTATTTTTGAATTTCGGAGAGATGCATTTACCTGCTTTACTGCCTTTTGTATCCACTGATCAAATTGAAGGAGGGAATACTAATGAAGTTTTGGTAAGCTTGCTTGGCGAAGGCAAAATGTACACATCAACAGTGCATTCAGACTATACCGGTGATAGTAGATTTACAATTGAAGTTGATTATTCCAACCAAAGTTCGACGATAAATTTAGGCTTCATGATTGTGGAAGGAAGTGAAGAAGTAAAAATTGATGGAGAACTACAAACAAAAAATCAAGATTATACCATTGATTATTTTTCAGGAACCATTAACATAATTAAACAAAATATTAATCCCAATGCTAATATTGATGTTAATTATGAAAAAAATGAATTGGTCAGTTTTGATAAGAAGGTGATTCTAGGGAGCCGTGCTCAAATAGATATTGGTGAAAATGCTTTTATTGGGGCCACTGCATTATATTATAATCAATCGGTGATTGATGAAAAAATAGAAGTTGGGTATGAACCGATGCGGAATTTTATTTGGGACATAAACGGGCGTTTTGGAAAAGATTTAGATCGGCTTACTTACTATCTAGACCGGTTGCCGCTCATTAAAACTGATGCCTTGTCATCATTTTCAATAGAGGGAGAATTTGCACAAGTATTCCCAAATCCCAATTCGGTTTCAAATTCCGCCACTGGCGATGGCAATGGATTGGCATATATTGATGATTTTGAAGGGTCGAAAAGAAGTAATAGCCCCAGTGTGAGGTATGAACGCTGGGAACCATCTTCTGCTCCAATTGACATTTCTGGTTTACCATATAGACAGAAAAATAGAGCAAAAATGTATTGGTACAGTCCATTTTCAAAATATCCCACAAAAAGCATTTGGCCAAATCAGTCTACTTCTGTTCAGGCAAACGATCAAACAGTTGACATCTTGATATTAAATTATAAAACTCTCCCACATCAGACAGGAATAGAACGTGATTCGATATGGGCTGGTATCATATCACCATTTTATTCGGGTAGTTATGATCAAACCCAAAGCAAATTCTTTGAAATTTGGATAAAAGGGAATGATGGAAAATTAACCGTAGATCTTGGAAAAATTAGTGAAGATTGGAATAGCGATGGCGTTCTTAACACTGAAGACAAAGCTGAAGCCGGATTTGTGCAAGGGAATGGTATTTTAGATGACGGGGAAGACTTGGGTTTAGACGGAGCGAGAGATGAATACGAAGACGGTTGGGGCGGTGTTTTAGATTCAACCGGCCTGACTTTCCAACAATACCTTGCGACCGGCGAAACTGTATTAATAAATCCTGAAGTAGAAGATATAGAAGATCCAAATAGTGATAATTGGTTTTACGATGATCAACAAGATATAAATAATTATAAAAAGGTTAATGGTACTCAAGGAAACAGAAACGCTTCGGGCGGTAGATATCCCGATTCCGAAGATTTAGATGGCTCGGGATTTCTTGATAAGACCAATAATTATTTCACAAAAACAATTCCTTTGGATAAATCTGAGTATTTTGTAACTGAAACCGAAGAAACTGATGGAACTCCTACAGGTTGGCAGTTATTTCGGATTCCGCTCACTCATTTTGAGAAAGTTAATAATGTTGATTGGAGCGAAATTCGCTACATCCGTTTAGTATGGTCAGGAGTTGACGAAGCTTCTGAGTTGGGAATTGCCAAAATCGAATTAGTCGGAAACGATTGGCAGGAATTAGGCATAGCCGAAGGACAATCTAATACATTTATAAAATCCGACAGCGCTTTTGCTATTACAGTGATAAATACTGAGGACAATCCTGAATACACTCCACCTCAGGGCGTGAAGGGAGAATACAATCCAATTTATCAAACACGATCAAAAGAACAATCATTAGTATTAAAGTTTGAGGATTTACCTGTCAACAATATAGGTGCTGCAAAGAAGACCTTATTTTCGTTAACCGGAGAACGTGCTCAAAGCTATCTTACGTATGATAATTTAAAAATGTATGTCTATGGTGACGATAGTCAGTGGATTGGCTCCCAAGATACAGATGTAGAATTATTCTTGCAGTTTGGTTTGGGTGATCAATATTATGAAATAACTCAACCCATTTATAGTGGGTGGGATGAAGATCTCAATAGAAATGCTATAAACCTGGATTTAAATTGGTTAACTGAGTTGAAACTACAAGATTCTAAAAGTATCAAGTTAATAAATGACACAGACGTTTTTATTGATTCATCAGATATTAAAAAATACTTTTTTACGGATGAACAAGGAAGTCTAACCGGTAAAAAAGTTACGATTAAAGGCGAGCCAGCGATGTCTAGAATTCAACATTTTATTGTAGGAATAAGAAATAACGCCAATGAACCGATTACTGGTCAGGTATGGATAGATGAGTTAAGATTAAGTGGTGTTAAAAAAGAAAAAGGTGTAGCAATGCGTGTTCAGTCTAATTTGCAATTGGCTGATTTCGGTAAGACATCTGTTATATTTAGCCGGAAGGATGCTGACTTTCATGTATTGCAAGAACGATTGGGAACGAATAAAACCAATCAAGATATTCGTGTAAATACTAACTTGCAAATGCAAAAATTCTTACCGGAATCCTGGGGTTTATCCATTCCGATGAATATATCATATTCTAATTCAAATAATCGCCCAAAATATTTTCCGGGTTCCGATGCACGCGTAGATGCATCGGCTGTACCGGATTCAATAATCGATAAATCCGAAGTTGTAAGTTTTAGTACAACAATTGCAAAAACACGCAAATCAAAAAACAAATGGCTTAAATACACAATTGATGATATCACCGGGAGTTTTTCTTCAAACAAAACACTTACATCAAATGAAATAATGGCAGAAGTCAGGAATGAATCATACACAGGCAAACTAGCATATAGTCACTCGTTTCCTAGAGACAATTTCTTTAAACCATTAAAGTGGTTAAAAGTTGTACCACTATTTGGTGAAAAATTAAGTGAGACAAATTTTTATTATACACCAAGCAGTTTGAATGCCGGTATTGATTTTTCTGAAAAATTAATTCAAAAGGATTCCAGGGCAGGCGGTAGATCACCCGATGAATACAATTTAGGATTAAACCGTACTCTGAATTTGGCGTATAAAATAACTGATAATTTAGAAACAAAATATAGCACCAGCTCAAAAAGCGATATGGATGAATTTCGTGCAGAAGTAATAAGAGCTATTCAAAAATGGAATCCGGGAGTCATAACCAATACCAATGAAAATTTAAGCGCAACATTTAATCCGGTTATTGCGGAGTGGTTAAAACCAAATTTCACTTATTCTGCCGCATACCGATGGGATCAACCGCGCAGTAGTACAATAGACGGAGCTAATATCGGAACGCAGTTGCGATTTTTGTCGAATCTTTCTTTAAACCTGGTATCGATACTTGAAACAGTATATAAGCCGAAACAGGAAACGAGACAGCGCGGCGAAACAGAACCAATAAGACGACAACCACGTCGGATGATTGAAGAGGAAGAAAATAGTTTATCACTTGAAAGCGATGAAATAAGTGCGAACAAAAGAAAAATGGATGAAGGAAATGATGAACTCTTAACTGTAAAAGACAAACAAGCTAAAGATAATGTTTTATTAGATGAAGTCGTTGAAAAACCTAAAGATAAAACTAATGTTTTGGCGGGTTTCCATAGAGCACTGAAAAAGATCAATCCTATAAATATGACCTATTCTTCAAATTTGAATCGAACCGGAATAGGCGTTCAAGGCGATGTGCCGACCGGGTATAAATTTGGTTGGTTGCCGGATCATGGTTTGCAACATTCTGAGAGCGTAGGAACAAATACAGGACAATGGAATTTAATGCGAAATCTATCAATAAGATCGGGATTCGCGATTTCAACGAAAGCAAATATCAACCTAAATTATATCCAGGAATTGAGAATCAATCGCAGCGGCGGAACAGATTTGGAATTGCATTCTCTCTCACGTGACTACTTTGCATACGGTGAAAGACTAGATAAAGGTATTCCGTTTACAAGTTGGACTATGCGTGTTACGGGGTTAGAAAAATTGCCGCTATTAAATAAATTTGCAAAATCAGTTTCCCTCGAACATGCTTTTTCCGGTAAAGAGGTTCGGTCGTGGAAAATTGAGGGTGAAGAAAACATTCCGACTACCCAATTCTTTGGTATCTCAGAATTCGCAAATGGCTATTCAGACTATTTAGTGCAATCACGTGTTAATTCTAGTTATTCACCATTAATTGGATTAACAATGTCGCTTGCGAAAGGAGTTTCCGTAAATGTTAGACATAATATGAGTAAGAGTGCGGAAAAAAGTCCAACCGGTTTAACTTTAAAAAAGGAACAATCCGTAAGCATGAGTTCAAATTATGCTCATAAAGGAGGATTTACAATACCGATTCCATTTTTTAATAATTACAAAATTCAAAATACAATGAACTTTACTTTTAATGCAGACTATAATCTCAGGCAAACTTTTGCAACAAAAAATAGTCCTGATTTAGCCGTGATAGATGAAAATAAAAGCATGAAAGTTGGATTAAGGATTTCATATTCGTTTTCATCACGTGTGACAGGTGCTGTAATTTTGGAATATCGTGAAAGTGATTCAAAACATGTTGGTAAGAAAATTGACCGCGATATAGGTTTTGATTTAAATCTATCAATCAGTGGATAATAAACGGAATTAATAATGAGAAAACCCATTTTTATTTTATTAACAATATTTCTAATTAGCTGTCGAACAGATAAAATAAAATTTAATGGGTATTCTGCATTTAATTGGCTTGAAAAACAATGTGAATTTGGTCCGCGAAATCCGGGTTCTGATGGTTATTATAATTGTAAAGATTTTTTTATTAAAAATTTAGAAGAATTCTCAGACACAGTTTTTACGCAAAATTTTACCTACACCGAATTGCGGGAAAATAATACTTATGAATTAAGTAATATAATTGCTGAATTTAAAGTTAATAGCGAAAAACACATTTTATTAGGTGCTCATTGGGATACACGTCCATGGGCTGATAGAGATTTAAATCCCGCAAATCGTAATACACCAATTATCGGAGCAAATGATGGTGCGAGTGGAGTTGCTATTTTGATGGCGTTAGCAAAAATATTCAATTCCAATCCGCCACCAATAAATATTACACTGGTTTTATTTGATGGAGAGGATATGGGTGTTGAAGGAATTAATAATAGTTGGGCAAAGGGATCACAATATTTTGCTGAAAATTTACCAATCCAAAAACCCGATTATGGAATAATAGTTGATATGATTGGTGATAGTAATTTAGACATTCCGATTGAGCGACACTCCTACCGGGTTGCACCAGATTTGGTAAATGAACTTTGGGATTTAGCTGAAAAGTTAAAATTGCCGGCATTTCAAAATAGATTAGGGCATGATGTTTATGACGATCATGTTCCTTTGTGGGAGATAGCAGAGATACCCGCGATCGATTTAATTGATTTCAATTATCCCAATCAAAGAATCAACTATTGGCATACTTTAAATGATGTTCCACAAAATTGCTCAGCCGAAAGTCTTGAGCAAGTAGGACAATTGCTTACTAGTTATATTTATTCATTGACACCTTAAGTTGAAAAATATTATCCAACTAATTTTATTTACTGTATTTTCTGTTCAAGCTGTTTTTGGACAACAGAATTTGAAACAGGATTTTAAGGTGAACAAAATAAATTCTGCATATTTAAGTGAAGAATCGGGCTTGCGTAGTAATATTATTAATTGTATTGCCCTACAAGGTGATATGACAACTTGGATTGGAACCGGTCAGGGTATTTCAATAATGCACGATTCTTTGTCAATTTTTACACTTGATACGCTTCATTTAATACCAAATACTTCTGATGATTCAGATACATTGCGTTTTTTGTTTGAGTCAATTGCATCAATGGCTGTTCAGGATGATGTGTTAGCGTTTGCTGGAGCTTCACAGGAAAATGGAATTCCTTTGGGTGCCGGTATTTATATAACCAAAGACGGACTAGCTGATCAGATTGCATGGAATAGATTTGACCAACCCGTAGACGTAATAGATGATTCGTTAGCGGAAATTGGAGCAGGATATTTTAAATCTAGACCTGTAACACAAGCGCTTACAAATGTTACTTACGATATGGATATTAGTAGAGATTATTTGTGGATTGTCAGTTGGGCCGGTGGATTACGTCGAATAAATATTAATGGTTTAGAAATCTGGGAAAGGATACCATTGCCAAAAGATGATCAAGTTGAATTGAAAACTTGCAATCTTGAAAATTTCAATGAATTTGAAGGGAAATTAATTTTAAACGACTATTATATGGATTCCAGTGATCCCGAACAAGGTGGCAATCATAATCATAAAGGATTTTCAGTTTTAGCCTACGGAGATACTGTTTGGGTAGGAACGGCTAACGGTATAAATCGTGGTATTTTAGGTGAAAATGGGTGCGTTGATTGGCATCATTTTTCACATCCAACAGATAATCTTTCCGGTAATTGGGTTTTGAGTATTGATAAGCAAGAATACAATAATGAACGTATCATTTGGGCAGTAACAGTCAATGCTATTTTACCCACTGAGCAAAGGTCAGTAAGTTTTACACGAGACGATGGAGAATCGTGGAAAATCGTGGAAGCGTTAATTGGTGAACGCTGTCATGACATATCCATTCTTGGCTCAACAATATTAATCGCTTCGGATAGTGGGTTGTGGAAATCTGATGATGGTACCAATTGGGATTTAATTCCACCGGCAGTTGAAGCCACACCGGTTTCTTCTAATGAAATATTAAATAATTCGGTTTACGCGGTTGCGGCAGATAATCGTGAATATTTCGGTAAATCATTAATTTGGATTGGTACACCCGACGGCCTGGCCCGGTCGTATAATTCAGTAGGAAGCAACTGGCAAATTTATCGTGCTGAATATGATAAAGAAGAAACTTACGCGTATCCGAACCCTTTCTCTCCTTATTCTCATAATCAACTTAATGATGATGGATGGGTGCGGTTTAACACTGGCGACTATTCTGTACAACAAGTTGATTTAAATATTTACAATTTCGCATTGGAAGAGGTCTATTCTGAAAAATTTGACTGGCAAAACAATCCCGGTGCCGTTAAGTGGAATGGGCGCGATAGGCGTGGAGAATTAGTCGCTAACGGCGTATATTTTGTAAATCTGCGGTTCTCGGAAAGTGAGAATTCCACTAAAGAAAACCATTGGGTAAAATTAGTGGTTGTAAAATAATGTATAATAAAATCTATTCATTATTTCTTGTTTTAACCACACTCATTATCGCTCAAGACTATTCAGGTTATGCCGGAAATTATTTTCATAATGGAGCTGATGCACGCTCAATTGCAATGGGGAATGCTTTGACAGCAGGAACTGATTTAAATTATCCGGCCTATTTTAATCCAGCCGGAGTTGCATCTGTATCAAATCGTAAATTATTATTTACGTACCAATTTTTAGCACTTGATCGACGTCAATCAGTGATTAGTTTTACTGCCCCAATGCCTCCGGTGGGTGGAATAAGTGTGGGTTGGATTGGTGCAGGGGTTAATGATATCGATGGTCGTGATTTAACTGGTATTCATACTGATAAACTATCTGCATCTGAAGATGCATTTTTAATATCATTTGGAATTGCTCCAGTTCAACATCTTCAAATTGGCGGTTCTCTAAAAATTTTACAAAACCAATTACCAACTATTGATGGAAACATCATTGGAAAGGGCGTTGGTTTTGATTTCGGCATATCATATAATTATAATGACGACCTTAATTTTGCATTAGTAGTGAAAAATATTAATTCCGCTTATCAATGGTCAAACAAATTAACTGATGATTTAGGAAGAGTTTATAAAGATAAATTTCCGACACAAATTAGGTCGGGCGTGCAGTATAAAATCAAATCTTTAATCATTGTTGGTGATATTGGATCATATCTTGCCAATAACGAATTATTAGGTTTAGATTATAGAATCGGAACCGAATACACATATAATAATAATTACACTTTCCGTACCGGTTATAGAAATAATCGCCTATCTTTTGGCGTTGGATTGAAATATCAACAATTTGATAAATTTACATCATTGATTGACTATGCACTCGTAATTGAGCCAGTCGCGAGTTTAACCCATGTAATATCTTATGCGATTAATTTTTAAAATAATAACATCGGTGATGATTTTCCAAAGTCTAATGTTTGGAATTGGGACACAATTTTTATCAATTCCTCAAAATACAACGGAACTAATTATTGGGTTAAATCCTTCATTTACCAATATTACAAATAGGCCTATTTTATCAGTATCTTATGGAAATTGGTTAGCAGGAATCAAGGTATCTTCTTTTGGATACAATCGTAATGCTTTTGGTGGGACAGCCGGATTTAATATTCGTTATGTCGCTTTGAATGATCTTGAACTTAGATCAGATCGCCCAACGGATGATCCTGTATCGGTTTTTGGCGCAACTGCGATTGCGCTCGATGGTAACTATATCAGACAAACGAAAATTGGTTTGCTAAGTACAAAACTCCGTTATATTTCAATGCAATTGTTTGACGAAACTGCAACCGGATTTGCTATGGACATTGGTTTGCAGCATAATGTTAATGATAGACTAAACGTAGGTATAACACTATTGAATCTTGGAAGTATGTCAGAGCTTAATGTGGAAAAACCCAAATTACCTGTTCGTATGATTGTTGGTTCAAGTTATGATTTTACTTTTAATGAAATAGATAATTCTCTTTTTATTGCTTTGGAAAAGTCGTCCATTGTAGAAGGAATTATTCTTAGAGTTGGAGAAGTTACTAATTGGAATAAATTACAATTTCTAATCGGAGCCCAATTTTCCAAGGAAGTTGCATCTATTGCAGGAGGAATTGGAATAAAGTTGGGTGCCTATAATATTAAATATGGAATACAATTCGGTTCACAGTCTTTAGGAATTCCGCAAATGTTGGATATATCGGTAATTTTACCGTAATACGAATGGGAATCAACTCAATGAAAATATTTTTCAATGCTTTACTAATAGCACTACTTATTATAATTTTTGGTTGTAAACCTGAAGAACTATCCGCCCCAACTAATAATATTCCTGAAATGTCGAATGTGAGTTCAATTGGTGATTCTAATAAAATCGAAATAGTTACATGGAATATTGAGCACTTTCCAAAGGCAGATTATACAACTGAATATGTAAAAGCCATTATTGAAGGTTTAGATGCAGATATTTATATGCTTCAAGAAATTCAATCTAGAGACAAGCTTGCTACAATGCTAAGCGAAATGGATGATTATAATTATTATTTACAAACAAACAGTATAGGATTAAACTTAGCCGTCATCTATAATAATGTTTATATCAATATTAAAAGCACTATTGAATTATTTACAGAAGATGATGAGGGATATTTTGCTAGCAGGCCGCCATTATTAGTAAATCTTGAATGGCAAAACAACGGAATCAAAAAGGATTTATCGGTCATTAATGTGCATTACAAATGTTGTGGTGACAATGTAATCAGTTACGTTCCTGATGCAGATGGCAAATGGGACGATGAGTATCGTCGCTTGAAAGCTTCAGAATTATTAGAAAGATATATTTCAGATAATTTATCTGATAAAAATGTAATTGTAGCTGGCGATTTTAACGATGCAATTGACGAAGTTGACTCAACAAATGTGTTTTTACCTTATATAGTCAAACCAAGCGAATATAAATTTGCTGATATGGACATAGCTTTAGGCGATGCTATTAATTGGTCGTGGCAGGGATGGAGCAGTTCATATCCTGCTATTCATTTTGATCATATTCTAATTAATGCTAATTTATTTGATGAATTGGACAATTCGGGTGTGGTTGATGTAATTAAATTAGAAGAATATTTTAACGATGGTAGTTCTGAATATGATAAAAATGTATCCGACCACCGCCCTGTGTATTTAATATTTTCTCCATAAATTGGACAAAATATTAATTGAAACAGACTAAATCTTCTTGTAGTTTTTAAATATAAAGAGATATAGATTAGTTAATCATTTTGAGAAACATTTTTCTAAAATCACAATAAGAGGGAATAATGAAGAAAATCCTTAGTATAGTACTAATCCTCGCCGGCTTTGTAATGGCACAAGGCTTTGGCGATTTAATTAACCAATCTGATACAAAACATGATGCTGACGATTTCTCGGCGACTTTTGAATTATTGAAACAGGCTGAACAGTTAGAAGCAAATAATTTTGATGTGATTTGGCGTTTGGCTCGTGTGCATTTTGATTTTTCAGATAACTCGGAAGATGAAGCAGTAATATCTGACAATTTTTATTTAGGTCTAGATTATGCAAAAAAGGCACTTGAATTAGATGATAGCCGAGCAGAGGGACATAAATGGTATGGTATTTTAATTGGTAAAGTTGGAGAACTTGAAGGCACTAAACAAAAAATATTGAATTCCTATGAAGTCAAAGATCATACTCTTAAAGCAATTGAATTAGATCCTGAAGATGATGGTAATTATCATGTAATGGGTAGATGGCATTACACTTTGGCAGATTTGAGTTGGTTTGAAAGAAAAATTGCCGGTTTAATTTATGCAAAACCTCCGAAAGCTAGTTTTGAAGAAGCGGCTGAATATTTTAAAAAAGCTATCTCATTAGAACCAACTGATGTTCGTAACCACCTATGGTTAGGAAATACATATGTAGAATTGGATAATATAGAAGGAGCTAAAAACGAATATGATGCGGCTTTGGCAATAACTGCTGAGAATGATAGCGACCGTAAATTGCAAAAAGAAGCACAAAAATTATTATCTGATTTGTAATTTAATGTAAAAAGGAAGGGATGACGCGGCTCAAGGAAAAAAGACTGTCGTCAAAAAATGTTTTTAAAGGCAGTTTGTTAGATATTTTTGTAGACGAAGTGCAGATACATAATGATAAAAGGAAAATACGAGAATACACAAAGCATCCCGGAGCAGCAGCCGTCATCCCAATCCTTCCTGATGGTAATATCGGATTAATTCGACATTACCGTTACCCGACCAACCAAATTCATATAGAAGTCCCGGCTGGCAAAATTGATCCCGGTGAGGATGTGGAAAATACAGCCAAACGAGAATTACAAGAGGAGATTGGTTATATTCCACATCTACTTACTTTTCTTACAAAAATTAATCCTTGTATCGGCTATAGCAACGAAAGTATCTGGCTATATCTAGGTGAAGACCTTGAAAAGGTTAATCATATTAAAACCGATGAAAGTATCGAATTTTATCCGGTTTCTTTCAAGAAAGCGGTTGAATTAGTTTGGACAGGAAAGGTCACTGATGTGAAATCAATAATTTCAATATTCTGGCTTGAGAAGTTAATACGTAATAATAAAGTTCACCTATCCTGAGCAATACTAATAACATTATGGACCTGACACAAGCCATCAAGTCCAAAGCGCTTGAAATTGGATTTCAAAAAATTGGTATCAGTTCATCGGCTGAACCACTCATGTATAATGATTACTTTGATAATTGGCTTGATGCCGGTAAAAATGGTACAATGCAGTGGTTAGAGAACCGTAATGAAGAGCGTAAGGATGTTAAAAATTACTTTCATGGGGTAAAATCTGTCGTTTCAGTTGCGATTAATTATTTCACAGGTATTAGCTATGAGATTGTTGCAAATGGAGAACAGACACATAAATTCAGCAACTATGCATGGGGAAAAGATTATCATATTGTTATTAAACAAAAATTGAATGAATTATTAGACTATATAAGAAATGAACTGAACCAAGATACTAATGGAATTGTAAGCGTTGATTCATCTCCGGTAATGGAAAAACAATGGGCTCAGCGCGGAGGTATAGGTTGGCAAGGTAAACATACAATTTTAATAAATAATGAGTTTGGAAGTTGGATATTTTTAGGTGAATTATTATTAGATATTCCACTTGATTATGATCAGCCGTTTACCAAAGATTTATGCGGAAATTGTACTGCATGCATTGATGCTTGTCCAACATGTGCTCTCACAGAATATCAATTAGATGTTACAAAGTGTATTTCATATTTAACGGTTGAGTATAGAAGTGAATTTGATACTGATCAAAAGAGTAAACTAAATGGTTGGATTTACGGTTGTGATATTTGTCAGCGGGTTTGTCCTTGGAATAAAACGAAACAAAAATATACTGATGAAGATTCATTTAAACCAATGCGAGAGATCGGAGAATATTCCCTCGCAGATTGGTTAAAAATAGATGACAATTCGTTTAAAATAATATTTAAGGATTCTCCGATTAAACGAATCAAATATGATCGCTTTATGCGAAATGTTATTGCATCAAACCACTAAGTGAATGTATTGATTGAAATTGATTAATGCCGTAGTTTGTAAAGTCAACAATAATTTATTATAGGAGGTTTTATGCCTAAAGTCGGTGTTGTATTATCAGGATGCGGGGTATATGATGGCGCTGAAATTCATGAATCCATAATTACAATGTTAGCCTTAGATCGCGCCGGAGTTGAAAAAATTATGATGGCTCCCGATATCGATCAACTACATGTAATAAATCATTTAAATGGCGAGGAGATGGACGGTGATGGTAGAAATGTTTTAGTAGAATCTGCTCGTATAGCTCGCGGAGACATCAAAAGTATTTCAGAGGTTATAGAAAAGGATTTAGATGCTCTAATTTTTCCCGGTGGTTTTGGAGTTGCTAAAAATCTTAGCGATTATGCTATGGCTGGTGCTAATTGTATAATCAATCCTGAGGTTGCTAGATTAACACGAGAAATTCATAAAGCTGGTAAGCCGATTGGCGTG
>Ga0233412_10001074_pt1 | contig 14914 bp, 20 predicted proteins | sample Na_anoxic_4_MG_FD_180667 | JGI IMG/M metagenome (GOLD analysis project Ga0233412, IMG submission 180667) | Seawater microbial communities from Saanich Inlet, British Columbia, Canada - Na_anoxic_4_MG | ecosystem: Environmental > Aquatic > Marine > Inlet | place: Canada: British Columbia...
AGATGCTGTGTAGTGTACTCATGTCCATTCTGTTATTTTTAACCCAAGGAGACTCAATATGAGAAACAGAAACTCACACATTCAACATATCCAAAGACCCCGCAGAAGCTTTAGCACTGTTCACCTCAACGCTCAACTTCAAACACTTGCCCAACGAGAGTCTGCAATGCGCAACGCTGCAGTTGCCCTACAAAATGCTGTGTCTGTGATCTATAACCATAGTGAGATGACTAGAATATCCAATTTGGCACGTTCTCCATTCACTGAGATTATGACCCCGTTCATTCTAGGGAGTATCCTTAACTCCCCCGATGCACAACAAAAACAATCAGCTATTGCTAGGTATCAAGTAAGACTGCAAGAACTCTCCCAAAAAATAAACGAACTCTGTGGCGAATTAACCCACAAGAGGTAATTTGATGGCTGACATGCAACTGTTTGTTCAAAGACGAGGACAAGGGTAACCTAAACCCACTTTGCATTTAACAATCTCTGTTTCAAGCCTGTAGAGTCTTCAATATACTTTGCACCTTCCCTTGCAGATTGTAAAGCCACTCCGAACTCAGCATAACTTGGGACAGTTACTGTCACCGCTTTACGCTTTTGCCCTGTACGATGTGAACGACCTAATAACTGTTCCCACCTTGCACCATCACTTAATGGATGAGCAATAAAGTGATTACCCCACGCTTGTAAATTCTTACCTTGTGAGTGACTTCTAATCGAAATCAATGCCACATGAGGGTCTTTGACTTGGGTCAATGCTTGGTCAGCTTCTTTTCCTGTCCCATACACCGGCCAACCTGTTAATTGCGATAACGCTTGCGCAAGTGCTGTATGTTCATACCAAATCAAAGGCGGTTCTTTTTGGGTCTTCACCCAATTAATAATCGCTGCTAAAAAGTAATCCGAAAACCATGTTACCCCCACAGGAGGTAAAGGTTTATGCTTTTCTTTGATCCAACCTATAAAAGCAAGAACTAACTCTTTTGGAAATTTTGCGCTGATCTCCTTATTCAAAAACATAATTAAAGCACGTTCCAAAAGTGCAGGAGTATCTAAACCCTCTGGCGCACGACCACAAAAAATACGACAAGCCTTAGCCCAAGCCGACCTTGCTTCTAACCAATCCGTATCAGGATCACTTGGCCAATCCCAAAAGTAGTAAAAACCACAAATCATCTGACGACGCAATCTCACAATACCCAAAGCACTGTCTAAGTCTTCTCCTTGAGGTGTTTGCCAAGTATCATTCAAATCCTCAATATACTTTTTAACTTTTTGGGCAATCTTAGTTTTATAATTGAACATATGTAGTTCACAAGGTGGAGGTGTTTTGTGACTTATCACCACTCCCTGTGTCGTCAATAAGTTCTTCTTGAACGCTTCCCTTACATCCACTGTCCCAAACTTAACAAGAATTGGAGAAATCAAACTCAAATCTTTACGATCACTGGACTTACCTTTATCTAAACAACAAGCCCAAGAATTCATATAATTCCATTTCATAGGCAATGGAGTGTTCTCTTTTAATGTCCATAAACTTAAATGCCAAAAGTCCTTAATCGAAGTTGAAGTGATCGAACCACTCAAACCCACAAACATTGGCATCTTCTTTTTATTTCTCACACACCATGAAAAGTGCTTTGTTAATCTACGAGTTCTTGTCGAAGTTGGATTTTTAAGTTTGTGAACTTCGTCAGCTACAATCAAATCCGGCATGATCGCCTTTAATAATCCAGGCTGAGTAGAGATTTCCTCGTAAGATCTCATTTCCATATGTGAAGGTAAATTAAAATGCTCTCCATACGAAATCCAATCTGCTTGAGCTTGGGATCTCATACTCGCTGGAATCAAGAGTAATGGCCTTTGTGCTTTCAATACCCTCGGCATAAGAAAAGAAGCTAATGTCTTGCCCTCACCAACACCCACTAAACCCAACATCCCTTTCCCTAAAGATGCTTGCCAAAGCATCTCATTCTGAATTGGTCTTAACGCCATTGTACCTTGTGGAGTTTTCAAATAAGGCGAAAAGTCCGGGGCTGACCCCGATCTTCTCTTTATATCAAGTATCCGTTGCAGGTCTTCCGGCAATCTAGGCTTGCGTTTTAATAAACTACTCATAATCTGTCCTTTCCCTAATACTTAAATCTTAAGCACAAAATAACAAAAAGCCATAACCTAGTACATGATGTAAAGGCTATGGCTTTTAAAAGCTCTCAGATCATAAGTAGCTTACTTATCAATAAGTACCTTTTTATCCCTCAATCACAACGTCAGCAAGTGATCTTAACTCTAAAAGAACCTCAAAGCGACTGAGGAAACTCTTAGACACACACAACACATCCACATTGGCAGGCCAACCATTCTGACGAACTGTTGCTGCAAGTACTGACCAACCCTTACCGTATTCAATCATACCAAGTGAGGGAACATTTGAAGAAGAACAAATGCTACGAATCGCTTGCGCATATACTTGCTCAAAAGAAGCCACTTTCGCAGTATTACTCAATGATGTCGCATTACCAATCACAAGAAACTTCACTCTTGGTATAGATTGCGTATTGTCCTCTTGAACCTCATTTGATTCTTCTACAGTATCCTCGACAACCACTTCCTCAGTTTGTTCTGAAGCAACTTCGATTTCTTCTGCTGCATGGACAACTTCTGTTTCTTCAACAGGCTCAGTTACACTTTCCTGCACGACTTCTTGTACTTCTGTCACACTTTCCTGCACGACTTCTTGTACTTCTTGTACAGGCTCAGTGACTTTTACTTTCTTCTTTCTCTTTAAAAGCCAACCTTGCACATCTTCGATTTCCAAAATCTCAAGGACTTCTTCAAGACAGTTCCGACCAAAACCCTTAAGTGCCAAAAGCTCACTGTATGCCAAGCCCTTAATGTCATTGTAGCAGGTATATCCTGCTTTTGTTAATGAGTTTATAGTACGACCACCGAAGTTAAAGTATCTTGAAGTGAATGGCTTCTCATTCCAAACAGAACTCTCCACTTCCCCATCGTTTACTGCATTCATTTCTTCCGACTCCTCAAACTCTTCGGTTGGTTCTTCGATGTCTCCCCATGACTCAGACTCAAAAGTTTTGGTTGGAGTTTCTTCCACTTCTTCGTCTTCTTGCACTGCTTGGATAGGTTCTTCAACAGAAACTGAAATAGGCTTTCTTGTATGTGAATTTGTCAATCCAAGATCTTCATCGTCAGCAAGACCATCGTCGTGTATAGGGATTGAAATCCCTTTTTTTACAGTGTCCTCTGCTTGTTGCTCAAACGCAGCTTCCATCTCTTCAACTTGCTCAACAACAGGCGGAAGGTCTTGTGTATTCTCAGGGGCATTCACACCAATGAACTCTGTAAGGGGTTGTCCATTCTTCAATTCGGCTTGTGCGTCTTCAACCTCTTCGGTTGTGGGTGCAGACTTTGCCATTAATTGCTCTAAAAGGGTAAGACTCATTTACGATTCTCCAAAACATATATGTTTATATTCACAGCCGCCGTACATGCCGCAACTGAGATAGTTAGGTGTTGTTTTTCGACCGCTTTCGATCAAATAGTTGTTTAGCACTTTGTGTGTATCACTTAGTACAGTAGACCAACTATCATTGATCTCTTGGGCGGTCAACTGAAAATTCAACTTTTCTTTCCATTTATACTTAGTTCCGTAGTAATCAAAGCTGAAACCTATTGATTCTATTCGGAAATACCCAATTAGGCTTTTTGCATAGATTAACGTTTGATAGTCTTTTCTAGCTTCGTCTGGTGTCATAACACTACGCTTATTTGACATAAACTTGTGGTCATGGATCGTTACTTTCAACTCTCCACTTCTTCGGTCAAGAACAATCAAGTCAATGTAGCCTAAATAGACAGGGGTCAAAGTAAACCCTTGCTCAACAAGAATATCAACTTGTGAGTTCGGATCATGTGCAAGATTTCTTAACTCTACAAGCTCTGGATTCGTATTGGCTGATCTCAAACCATGTCTAAGGTCATGCTCCCACAAATCATGTGCTAAAAGAAAGTCTTCAAAGGTTTCAAGTTCACTTGTCGGTTTCGTAGAAAGAAACTGTTCCGCAAGATTATGTAGTTTTTTTCCTCGTTCCGCTCCCACTTTTGGCTTTTGGCTTGGCACTTTTGCTACTTTTTGCAGCCAGTGCAGTCTTGGGCAATTTCGATAGGTCTTTAGCTGACTTGCCGATATGTGCAGTTTCTGATGTAGAGTCTTCAAGTCGACTCTCGTTGTATTTTCGTTCTTCAAGTTTATGCTTTGCTTTCTCTATTTTTGCGGACTTCTTATCTCTCAGCGTCGATCTTTCGATTTCTAGCAATCTTATCTCTTTCATTGCCTCGATGAACGCCATACCCAAAGTTTGGAACATTTCGATTCCTTCCCTTTGACTCTCTTGTTGATCTTTTAAAACCTCAACAATCGCATCAAGCCCTGCGGACTCAATCTCTCGATCTGTCTCATCATCATGCTCTTCGGTATATTTACGCATTATGTGTTTCTCCAATTTTTCAACATTCAGTTTCAATTCCATAGGATTCGCAATTCTTCACCTTGTGTGAAAAGACATAAATCTCAAAAAGAAACTTAAGCAAGTTCCGAGCAATGTCAATACCTTAGTGTGAGAAACGATGACTTTTTACAAAAATCACATTTAGACTTTAGGTCTACCCATATATCAAATAACTGCGTCGTCATCGAAGTCTTTCAACTTACGATATATATAAGTACGTTGCTTGTTCACTCTTACTCTCGTCTTAACAAAACCTAGTTTTGTTAGGTGCGAGACAATAGCTTGTGCTTCATAAGATTTGATATCAGCTAACTTCTTATCTAAACCTGTGGACACAAGTTGGTTCAATGTAAATCCACTACCATCTTCGTAATCTGCATGTGAGCGGATTCCTGCCATCGTAGGATTTGTTTGCAAAAACTCAATAACCGCTTCCCAAAGTGCATCTGGTCTGCGGAACTTACTATTCTGCAGATTAGACTCTTTCGTTTCTGGATCGGTTAGCCACCACTCTACACCTTGCTTATATAAAGTAATCGCTTCTGCCCACAACTGCTCTCGATTCAATCTTACCCAAGCAACATCAATCTTGTGGCTCTCTGGAATCTCTAAAACCCAAAAACGACGATCTCCTGTAGGATCATTTAAGAAGTTTGACGAGTTTGTTGTACCCACAAGCACTGAGGGTCTTCTCATATTGATTTCGGCACGACCATAAGGCTTACGGAAGATTTCACGCTCACGAGTAATAAACGCTTTCATCATTTCCACTGAAGATCTCGCAACATGACCCTCAAACTCTGCTTGCTCTACAATCCACTTACCTAACATATGCAAAGACGCATCTTTACGCTCAACTGTAATCGAAGGTAAATTGTCCGAAAACCAATCCTCATCCGAACACAATGCTTTGAAGAAGGAAGACTTACGCTTACCTTGTGAACCTTTGAGGATCAATACAGTATCTATCTTCCAATTCACTGTTTTGCTGTGATTTGCCCACTCAAGAGGTCGGACAACACAAGAAACCAAAAACTTTCTAAGAAGCACTTCGGCAAACGGATCAACTTGGCCTATAGACTTTGCAAAGTCTGCAATCCGACTTGTCCCATCCCAAGTCAGCTTCTTGAAATAATCGGCTACTGGGTGGAACTCATTCTTCTGAGCAATCAACTTGATGAAATCCCAAACATCGTCTTTTGTATAAAGTAAACCATATACCCTAGATACAGTTTCACGAATCATTGTAATATGCTCGTCTTGTACAGACTTTGTACCAATCATATCAATCGAACCTAAATGGTTTCGCCTAATTTTGTTTTTCCAACGATTGTCTTCTGTCAAAATGGTTAAAAGATTCGTAGGTGTTTTTGATGCCTTTGTAATTGCATTCTGCCCTTTGCCCACTGTGGTTGTCTCAAGTAACCCATACACCTCTTGAGTATTGTCTGCAGGTTGGCTGTTCACATTTGCACCGGCATTAGCATTGTTTGGGCCAGGATTAGGGTGAGCAGATGTGCCTACTTGGATGTCTTTTACCTTCCGACGAACCTTTGCTGCAAGAGAAGAATTGGGATTGAAGTGTTGATACACTTGAGTTAAGTCAAACTGATAATGTGTCCAAGTTACAGGACCATAATCTTCTGCTGACGTTAAAATACTTATCCAAGCATTTCCAACAGCTTGTGGATCATAGTTGTTGGTATCCCAACTGGAGATCTCATCAAAAATGGCAAAACCATTCTCGCCTAGCAAAGCCGCAATGTTTGTTCCCAATGCTCTCCAATCTTGATAGTGGAGACTGTCTTGACTAGTACGAAGATACGTAATGAACTCATCGTGAAATAAACAATGAGCTACCGTTTCATGCGGCAATTGCCCATAGTTAAACTTTTTAGTCTCTGTCTTGGGCTTTCCTTTTGTATGAGAGGGATACTCTACTGTTATCCCGGAATCTGTTTTTAAAAAGACGACTTCACCTTTTACCACTAAACCATCGGACTTTGTATAGCAAGGCACTCGGTTCAATGTGAAAGGGTCTGCTTTTAACTCAAGTTCCCCCCCAATCTCATTGATGTCGATACTTCCTACAAACTCTCGAAAAAATGTCTTCCACACAAGAACATCATTACTCGTTAGTAACTTTAGAGGGTTCTCTAAACTATACATGACTCTAATGCCCGACTTCGAAAAGTAGTAGGCATAGGCTTGGCTCAACTTAGGGTGCTTGGCAATATACTCTTTTAACTGCTCTTTGGTTTCAGGCTTTGAGGAATCTCCCCAAATAACACCTTTTGATTTCAAGTCCCAATCAAGTATGACCCATCGCATAGAAATATACATTTCTGTTGGGTTTAGGACATAAAGACTTTCTTCTTTTAGTCTTGGGGTAATTGGTAATATACTGTCATCGTCTGTGCGAGTTAGAACGTATTGAACAAGAGCAGCTTCTTCTGTGTACGTTTCAAGTAATCGTTCTTTTAGTGGGGTCGTATGGGGTTGAGGGAAGATTTGTTGTTGCTTGTGGCCCTGAAGGCGTTCGAATGAGAAATCCTTAGATAAAGAAATCGCATTGTGTCTTGGTAAAACACTTATCTTATTCACTTAGTCTCCTTTCCATGAGAGATGAAGCCGACTCTACTCCAAAGGACTAAGTTAAACAAGATCTAAATTTTATAAGCTAGTGGAAGTATGGGTATCTCTAAGTAACTAAAAGAAAATATTTTTTTGGTTCTATCTCATTTTCGCCATGCCATAAAAAATATTTGGAAAACGGCTTTTCAAATTCGCAAAATGACAATTTGTACTTAATGAACTGTGAAAATGCAAATTTGCGATTTTGCAAAATGACAATTTGTACTTATTGAACTGTGAAAATGCAAATTTGCGATTTTGCAAAATGACAATTTGTACTTATTGAACTGTGAAAATGCAAATTTGCAAATTCGCAAAATGACAATTTGTACTTATTGAACTGTGAAAATGCTATTTTCCATTTTCTTGCTGGCCTTCTCCAAGTAAAAAGGCGGGACAGCATAGTCCAATGATTATAGACACTTACAGATACTGTCCCGCCCCCCTTTTAGGGGATGGGGACACGATTTCCTCAGTACTTTTAGGTACTTACACCCATTTACCCCCCCTTGTCCATGTCCCCCCCAATGGTGAAACTTCAAGAGGGGGTATATATATATAATTAGTGTTATATTTTAAATTGTTAAATTTATAAGATTTAGGGGGGGACAGGGGGGACAGTATATATAGACAGTTGAAATGTAAGAAGAAATTGCTGTCCTCTTCCCCTGGGCATTGTGGGGGGCAGGCGGGGGGGCAGTACCAAAACTTCCCAAATTGTCATTTACGAAAACGCAATATTGCATTTCCTATATACACAGGGGCGAGGGCGAGGGTATTCCGACTCTAAAGTGTTATCTGTGCTTCTTTGTACCTGCAGGACACCAATGCTTCTCACCTTGTAGGTACAGGACACCAATACTTCTACCCTGAACCTGCAGCATATAATCTTTAGCTTAAAGCTAGTAGCTCAGTTACTTTGGAGTTAAACTCTATAAACGTAGAACAGATGTATTCCCAAGAGTCTATACTTGCGGCTTCACCTCGTTGTCCGGATAGACATCGTTTGAGTAAGTGTAAGTGTGTACTTTCTTCTAACTCTAAGTGATCAAGAAAGCTAAGTTTGTCGATTTGGTCAAGAGTAGCTTTATTGATTTCGTTCTTTAGTAGCTCTATTTCTACTTCTGAGAAGTTAAAAGTGATTTGCTCTGGGTCGAATACCAAAGTGAGTGTTTTGAGCGTACAGAAGTCTTTTTCAGACAAGCTATCAGCTTTTTGCCATAGTCTGTCGAGTTCACGTTTAAAGTGCTTCATACAGTGTACTTACCTTTCGTAAGTCAAGAGTTAAGGGGTGTACTCTGATAACGATTGGTAAGAATAAAGTGCGACTATAAAAAAGCCTTTCCTGTTGCGCAGCTAAACTTTTTAGCCGGCTGACAGGAAAGGCATAAGCGGTTCTCTCGTAGGTATTATGTTCTGTCCTCGTATGAGTCCTGTCTACTGTTCGACAGAAGTTGTAGTCTCCATAGTATTGGTTTCCTTAATCGCTTTCTCATGTTTTACAAAATCAATAATCAGTGTATATCTGTTTTCCCACTTTTCATAGAAACCTAGTTCCCTAGATTCTAGTTTCTCAAGTATAGGGTACACTTTATCGTTACCATATGCCCAAATACACCTTTCGATTTCTTCTTCGTATAGCGTTGCGTCATACTTGAATCTATCTAGCTCTTTTTCATAGAGTTCAGAGTACCTTTGTTCAAGAGTCATACTGTCAACAACCTCTTTGGCCAGTTGTTCAGGAGACTTGAGTTGCTTGGCTTTTTCAAACCAACTTTGTTGCATTTTATAATATTCATTTAAAGAGTTCATAGTATTGGCTTCCTTAGTCCTTGTGCCTGTAAGCATTGTTTTGTTCGTTCAACCAACTTTGGGTCAGTTAAGTTGTCATTGTCCTCTGAAAAGCAGATTAGAGTATCCAGAGCTTCATATTTGAGTCCAATCAGCTCTTTTGCTTCATTCTCAAGACGTTCATAGATTAGTTGCCATTCTTTGTTCGTCATTGTCTTAGGGGTAAACTGAGTCGCACCGCCATTGCCGGCATTGTAGACTTTGATAAACTCTTGGTCATTAAGAACCAAGTCGCAAGTCCATGCCACACCTCTAGGGGTTGCCCATTCAAAAATCTGTGTAGTTGTGAGCTGCTTTAGTTGGAGAGTCATTATTCTTCCTTTCCTGTATCTGCAGATACTTTTGATTCAATGTATGCCGTTACTTCGTCATAATACGTGTCAAAGATGTCTTGGCTTTCTTCTGTGTAAGATAAACAGTCGTGAACAGTCTCACTCTCAATCCAATGCTGAGTCTCCGGAAACTGTTCATGTAGCATCTGGTCAGCAACCTCGCATGCAATCATTGAGATCGCATCCGTATCGGAGAAAGTAGATTTATCCCATTTGTGCTTTGCTTGATGGCCATTTACATAGGTTTCAATAGATTTGAGTTCTGTCATTTTCAGTGTCCTTTATTAGTTAAAGAGTGAGTTTTGTGTTTGCAGAATGACTGCATTTCTGTTGGTTTCGGGGTCGGCTAAGACTAGATCCACCATACTTTCCACTCCCTCAATGAGGAAAGGATAGTTAATGGATAGGTTGCCAATTTGAAGTTTATCGAGGTAACAGGCAATAAGAATGTCCGAAGGGATGTTAAAGATGCGCTTTATCGCTCTTTGGACAAACAAAACGGCGACTTCCGGGTCATTGAGTACAACATCTGAGTCCAACCAAGTAACCAAGTCGGTAACTGTATGTAGGATTTCGCTGCATTGGTCGTTATACATGGCGGTGTACTCTATAATAGGGAAGGTAGACTTGCATTTTAGCAAAGTCCTTTCTTCGGTTTAGTTATGAGTAAAAGGGTTGTCTTCATCTCTAAGATCAGTTTCCTGCTGACCTATAAAATGCACAAGTGTTGGTCGTTTCCAAGCGACACCATCCCTAAAAGCGTCTAGGTATTCATCAATACATACCTCAATCGTATTTCCATTGGTCATTTGAAGATAGAGTGAGTTCCACTTAATGTCGAAACATTCAATGTCTTCTTTTTCGATACCGTATTCTTCGCAGATCACATCAATGTCAATGGCTGTAGAATTACCGTATTCTACATATATAAGTGTAGGTTCTTTTGTGTCCGGTTGCATTTTCGCAAGTCCTTTCAGGGTGATAACGTATGCCCTGCCACGCTTAAAGCGTTTAGTGTTTGTAGTTGTAGTTTAGGTTGCCGGATTGGATAGCTTCTAGTTCTGCTTTCCTGCAGTCTTGATAATCGCTTCTTTGCTCTTCTTTTGACCTGCAGCTTTGGCAAATACGCTGCTCATTGTACCAAGAGTAAAAGTAGGTATTGGTTTTATAGGTACAGCGTTCACAGTTCATTTGGTTCTCCTATCTTAAAAATATAGCCTAACTTCTTCTCAAGCTCGGATTTCGCAAAGTCTAGTGTTTTGAAGTGACCAAGTGTAAGAACAGATCGCCTTTCAAAGATTCTGGTCATAAACACTTTCTCCATTTCCTCTGCTTCTTCTCTTGTGTCGGAAACACTCATTACACGATCATTCAGTAGGACAGTGTATCCATTTTTAAAAACAATGAGTTCTTCTGAGATAAGATCAGGCTTCCATTCTTTGGGGTCTTCCTGCTCTATATGTGCGGGCATCACTTTACGAGAAGTGTAAGCAGCGTTAGATATAACTTTTGTCAGCTGTTCTTCAGTGAATGGGTATTGCATAATGCATGGAGAATGCTGATTTTTTCGTGGAGTGATTCTGCATTGGTGGTAGGTTTCATTCCGGAAGACTGTAAAGGTTTTGCACTCAATGTCGATATGCTCATTCAAAGGTGAATGCTCTATAATACGTTTGTACTGTTGGGTACTTCTTAACTGGGCATGGTTGTAAATAATCATTACAGTTCCTTCCCATTCAAGTCGACATACACCTCAGTTACAACGTCACGCTTAATGTCACCGGTTAGTAAACGGTCAAGCCATTTGATCTGTCGTTCTGCAAAATCTTTATCACTTGCCCATATGCAGCCAAGTTGTCCGGAGTCCCATTGGTCACCAAAAGGACTGAGTGATACCGTTATACCACCATGTATATACGCATATACAGGGTATTTTCCCCAAGCTTGGTTATCGCTTCGATTATCACGATAAGACGTTAATGAAAACTCACGAGATTCAAGTTCTACATAAAAGTATTCGTCTTCTTTCATATATTCCATTTCGTCTTCAAAATCCCATTGGCTCAAGTCTTTGTAACGATAATCGTTGAGTAGTTCCTCATGCCCGATCTTTTGGAGTTCGGTTTTGATCAATGCACCAAAGTTCTTGAGTAAAGCAGTCTTGTCCATTTCGAGCATGGCATTGTCGATTAAGTCTTGGTCTGCTTCATAGACAGGTGTTGTAGTTGTGTTGTTAGTAGTTGTCATTGTGTTCTATCCTTATGCACAAATAAGTTGTAAGTTGTACTTTTTGGTTTGGAAGTAGTTGGCAATAGTGCCAACGTTACTAGTGTTCTTGGCTTTCGCCACTAGGCTTGCAGCGAGTACCTCATAAAGTCTGTCAAGGGATTCGGGGAGCTGTGAAAGTGTGACAGAGCCGAAGTCTTCACGTTTTGATATATTTCTGTATCGCTTTTGTCCGGAGAGTTGTTCTTGTAGGCTTGCTCTAAGAGCAAACTGCAAAGTTGTGATTGGAGTCATTTCCACAACCAAGATTGTGTTTTTTGTAAGTTGCATTTTGAACAGTCTGTCCTGTCCAATGTACGATTGTATATAAGTGTCCATTTTTCTTTTATCCTTTTCTTTGATACCAGCCATAGGGATTCTTACAAACTGTGCAGTTACCAACGTATACGTCATTTTCGAGTAGATAGTGGGTACATTGTTTTCCACAGCGTTGGGGGCATTGTGCTTGGAAGCTGCCTATAACTCTTGTGGCTTGGCCACCTAGTTCAGCCGGCAGTCGGACATGATCCGGTAGATTAGGTAGCATGACTACATAGGATTGAGTCTCCGGGTCATAAAGTGTGCCTTGTGAGTCTTTTTCTAGCCACAGAATGTCAGTCATTCTAGTTATCTTGTTCTACTACATTTAGTAGTTGAGTAGTCAAAACGTCTATTTCTGCGCTTTTTTCATAGCTGACATTTTTTAATGCTTTTATTTTGCTCTGAAGGGCTTTTATCTCAAACTGAATCAGGTCTTGTTCAGCTTTTTGCTTCAATAGTTCCTCAAGAAAAGCGTTGGCAGCTTTGTCCCGTTGAGACTGCAAGTACAGAGCCATCCCTTTTTCTGTCAATGCATAGTAGCCTCTCGCTACTCTGATGCATATCCCCGACGACACAAACTTAAGAAGATGTTGATAAAGTGCGTGGCTGTTTTCCGATTCAGAGTGTTCTTTCACAATAAAAGACAAGTGCTTGAAGTGGAACGGTTCATTATTGAACTTGTCCATAATGATAGGGATTAGTTGATTTTTTCGCATTGGATCTACCTTTCGTAGTTTCGTTGTAAGTGTAAGCGGGTTTAGCCTAGTGTATTGTTATTGACAAAGTTTCCATGTCCTTTAAGAAACCATTGTTTACCGGTGGCTGTGTCGTTCGGATCGAGAACATACAAGTCCTCGAATTGTTTGTGTATCCCACAGTCAACTTTTACTTTCACAATGTGGATCGGACACTTTACTTTCTTCACCTCGTTTTCCATGAGTGTCCAAACTTGTAAAGCAGTGTTCTTTTGAAACTCAAAAACTGCATAATAACGGTCACCTGATTTTGCTAACAATGAGCCGGTTATGATTTTTGAATGTTCAAGGTTTCTTACCAAAGTTTTACCTGCGATCACAAGCATGTCTTGTATTTCGCTGGATTCATTTTTGTATGAAAGTTTATACTTTTGACCTTTAGTATCCTTAAGTTTAGCTGCCATTTCGCAACCTCCCCTGTTTAGTGTTGTAAGATGAGTTATGCAGTAGAGAACTGCTTAACTGAGAACGACAATATAGACTGTTTACTCACAATGCAATAGAGAGTTTCACTTTTTTAAAAGTCTGGTCGTAAGTGCCTGTAAAACAAAGACTAAAAAAGATACGTTAGAGCCTATATACAGTGAGAGTGAGGCTAAAGTATGGCCTTGTTTGCCGTTAACTGCGTGGGTGTGTATCTTCGTATATACGCTGTCACCAGCATGACTGTTCAGTGTTTCACAGTGAGAGTGAGGCTACTTCTCTCCGGCAAAGTACCTGCATGCCTTAGTACCTGTCCTGTACCTGCATGCCTTAGTACCTGTCCTGTACCTGCATGTCTTAGTGCCTGTCCTGTACCTGCATGTCTTAGTACCTGTCCTGTACCTGCATGTCCTGTACCTGCATGTCTTAGTACCTGTCCTGTACCTGCATGCCTTAGTACCTGTCCTGTACCTGCATGTCTTAGTACCTGTCCTGTACCTGCATGTCTTAGTACCTGTCTTGTACCTGCATTCCATAGTAACTATGAGTTTGCTATCCGGCTATCCTATTACCCGACTAGCACCTTGAGCTTGTGTCTGTATTTGTAAGGACTATAGTTGTTTAGGGTATGGTTGGGTATACACCGTACCTTAAACGTGGCTTAGAGCTTAATCTGAGACTTCATTTTTATTGATCGTCTGCTGATTATGTTTTTCTCTCTATACTGCACAAAGCTAAAGTATATTTTTAGCTTTGTGCAGGTGTTAATCTAGGCCACTAGACTAGCTCTATGTGACCAGACTTTCACTTTTCTGAAAGTGTGCTTACCTCAGAAGTGCTTTGAGCTTCGTGTGTAATTTGCGTTGGTCTTCCGGATCATTCGTAAAGCGAATTACTCGTTCGTCTGTATGCCATGCATCGAGCGATACCACAGCTAGTTTAACATCGTTGCCGACCATCGAGAAGTCCGGTAGATCCCCATCAGTGATCACGAGCCACCTATCTGATTTTGAAGACGTGTCTAAAAATGGTTGCAAACTGCTGAGGCGTGTACCACCGTTGGGCCTCAGGTACTGTATTTTACTGAATGACGTGAGCTTAGTACATTGCCTGTCGTATTTGTAACACGTTAGACTTTCCTGTTCAGCATTAGTCATCTCCAGATACCACGCTATTGCGACCCCCTTCGCCACCTCTAGTAAACTAAGCGATGTTTGACCAAATGAGTTCATCATGCTGCCGCTTGTATCAATCACAAGATTCAGTTTGAGTTTGGCATTTTTTGAATCTTTGACTTGTCTACCACCTGCTATTTGAGCTTTCTTGAGTTTCTTTGACTTCCTTGCCAATGCTTTTGGCATTGCACATTCGTGTGGTGTCGCACCTGATTGATTCCGAACCAATAACCGCCTTGCACCGGTGCCGCATGAGCTTGGCATTGAAGGGATCGCTTGCATGAGCCGAATAATGTATGAGTTTGCATTAAAGCCTATTTTATTGCATAGCCTTACACATTGCATTGCAGTCTCGCTATCAAGCTGCTCAGTGTCAAAATCATCTCTTTGTCGAGTTGATTGTTTAATCGACCTATCGAGATTTTTCTTCGCTTGCCCAAGAGCTTCAAGAGCGGCTTTTAGTTTTGCGTCATTAGTGTATTCATTTTGATTAGATCCTGCTTGCTCGCCTGCTTGCTCGCCTTGCTCGCCTTGCTCGCCTTGCTCGCCTGCTTGCTCGCTGGCCTGTTCACCTTGCTCGCCTTGTTGACCTTGCTCGCTGGTCTGTTCACCGGCTTGCTCGC
>Ga0233412_10001075_pt1 | contig 14907 bp, 11 predicted proteins | sample Na_anoxic_4_MG_FD_180667 | JGI IMG/M metagenome (GOLD analysis project Ga0233412, IMG submission 180667) | Seawater microbial communities from Saanich Inlet, British Columbia, Canada - Na_anoxic_4_MG | ecosystem: Environmental > Aquatic > Marine > Inlet | place: Canada: British Columbia...
CAGTCAGCAGCGATGAACGCAGTGGTGACAGCAGTGTCAGCAGCAGCAAACTCCGAACGAATCAGATTACGATCAGCCAAAGCAGAGCCCGAAAGCACACCGTCAGCAGCAATAAACTCCGAACGAATCAGGGCACGATCAGCACTACCTGTTGCAATTGATGAGATAATGTTTGTATCGGCAAGCTCATAAGCAGCTACAACTTCAATCATGGTATCAAGATCTATATCAGCAGAAGCAATAATTGCATCGGCAGTAGCTTGAGCAGCAGCAGCAGCGGAAGCGTTTGCACTTTCAGCAGCGAGTGCACGAGTTTCCTCGTCAGCAATTGCAGTAGCGTTACCAGTAATTGCAGTAGCGTTTGCACCTTCAACAGCGAGTGCACGAGTTTCCTCGTCAGCAATTGCAGTAGCGTTTACACCTTCAGCGGCGAGTGCACGAGTTTCCTCGTCAGCAATTGCAGTAGCGTTTACACCTTCAGCGGCGAGTGCACGAGTTTCCTCGTCAGTAATTGCAGTAGCGTTACCAGTAATTGCAGTAGCGTTTGCACCTTCAACAGCGAGTGCACGAGTTTCCTCGTCAGCAATTGCAGTAGCGTTAGCAACTTCAGCAGCACGAGCGGTGACAGCTTCAGCAGCGACCAAAGCAGCGTTTGCAACTTCAGCAGCAGTTGCACGAGCAACTTCAACATCGTGATGAGCTTTGTTGACAATTGTGTCAGTTGCAGCACTAGCATAATCGCCAGTGGCCAAATCAAGTTTCATGTACTTCAAAGGAAGTGCACCAAACTCAACTTTACCATAACCAGTGACGCCTGCTTCAGCAAGAACCAAGTCTTTGGTGGCAAACTCATTGCCGGCATAGCCAAGCTTTAGGTTAACCTGTTTCATGACATCCAAACGAGTACGAGCGTCTGCAGTAACAATGGCTGTAACAGTCATTGTAGTAGAAGCAGAAGCTGTATCATTAGAAGGATCTGTTGCAACCACTTCAAGGGTATAACTACCCGCAGTAGTAGCTACAAAGGTTGTGTCTTCTGCAGTTGGAGTACCAAAGGTAACTCCAGCGGAAGGAGTAGCAGTCCACTGATAAGTCAATGAATCGCCGTCTGCATCGGCAGCCGTTGCTGTCATATTGAAAGCGTGAGTAGCCACAACAGTTTGGTTCAGAGAACCAGCATCAATAGTTATTGTTGGAGCGTTGTTACCGGAGGCGGGTGCTATCTGTTGGATCGCCATAGTGTCCAGCCGACCCGAGTCGTCACCGCTGGAAGCAGAACCGTCTTTAATGTATGACCATTTTAAGGCGTATGTCCCTGCAGCGGCAAGCTGTACAGTCTGCAGCGCGTAGCCAGGAGTTCCACTGATCTCGCCCCCCTGGTCGACGCCATCGATATAAAAGTGTAGTTTATCATAACCACTTTCCGATGAGGCATCCCAGTAAAAAGTAAGCGCACAAGCTTCTGTGATAACGGCTGAATATTCGAGAGTCGATGTTTCTCCATCAGCGACATCCCCAGATTCAACACAGTTGGCGCCAGCTTGCGGAGAGTTTGTTGTAACTGCCCAGTCGGCATCTCCACTGGTTGTCCATCCTGATGGTAATTGTCCCACAGTGGTGCTATCAAAGTTCTGTGTGTATAGAACTGGACCCTGGGCTGGCTGATTAACGGTAGCAGTCGCGCTGACGGTAGCCGATTCGCCCGTTATTGTATCAGTAACAGTGGCGGAAACAACCGAACCTTGGGCGACACCCGCTGCAGTAAGATCGAGAGTTAATCCGGTCTGTCCGGCGATGGTAACACCATCATCGGTCCATACAACAGTACAGCTAGCCGAGTTAAGCCATGCAGTTGCGATAGCGGATTGTCCGCCAAAGCCCAACGTAGCATTACCATCCGGAGTGGTATCGTCGAAATGAACGATATTATTTCTACTACCGATGTCCGAAACCCCAGAAGAATATTGTGAATCCCATCCGGCGGCAAATGTCATCGTATGGTTATCAAGAGATGCGGATCCTGAGTCCGTGCAGTTAGTGAAAGCTATTGATTGAATAGTTAGTGTACTGCCTGGCTCGTATGGTCCTGGCTTAGTGCCAGTTCCGCCGGAAAAACCAGGGAGCATCGGTCTATGAGAGAATTCGAGTCGAGTGTTTAACCCGACGCTATCCTGGTTCCAGTCACCGTTTGCCATGTTGATGAGTCTGTAGTTTTTGATCTCGGCGGCTGAAGCAGCTACGCCATCGACCAAGGTCAAAGTTGGCTGTACTTGTCCACCGGCTTGATAGGAGTTAGTAGGAACTCCTGCTGCTGCGAGAACCGCGTCGTTATAAGCCCAGGAAGGGTTATTCAGGGCTGTCCACGTATAGGTCAACGTCCTACCCGTGAATGAGGTACCATCGTAGTTTGTACCATCCATTGTTATGGTCATCGTGGCAGCATATGGTAAACCACTATTCCAGTTAGACGGCAAGCTAGCCAGGTCGGTAGTGTCTATTTTAAGGGTATACCAGGCGTAGCCTGCCATATCATTATTTTCGTCGGCGTCCCACCCAGTGTATGTTGTCCACTGAGGGAAGACGGTTGTTGTAAAAGCCATATTATTTATTTCTCCTTTAATTGTTTTGGAATTAAAATATGTTGATTTTGATAAACCAAAAGTTTAAAAAAACCAAGATGAAGCATGCCAGGCACGCTTATTCGCCCATAGATAGGGTGACATATTCCCAAAAGCAAATAAAAAGAAACCCCGCTACAAAAAGTGCGGGGCGTGCTTTTAAAAGGCTTATTTTTTAAATTTTAACTGTCGCGCCAGAGATTATTTGAGGCATATTTAATGATTTCATTTGCAGAATCCTCATTGTATCCATAGTCCTCCATAAGAGTCTTGACCATTTCGTTATATTTGACCTGCTGTTTTTTATCTCTCGATTTAGATTTGGTGACAATCCGAGAGATATCGCGGACAGAAAGTAAGAGTTTATTCTCAATAGCCTCTTTTAGCGGTCCATAAGATCTCCAATCAATAATTTCCTTTCTTCTCAGCTTCGCGAACATGTAAGCAGTGATGTCTGCTCTAAAATTTTCACACGCAGTTCCAACAATTCCAATTTGTTCTTCGATCGAGCATAGAAAGCTCTCATCGGCGACCATATCTTCTCCGGTGACATTATCTTTCACTTTTGTAGCGTTGACATATGCCTCTGCATGATCTAGATAATTATCGAAAAGAGATTCAGCCTGCTCTTGATAAGCGGATACAAAGGCTTTGGTAATTTCTTTTTCCAAGATCTTAAGATACTCGTCGTGAAGCTCTTTTTGAAGAAAAGACAAATACTTCTCTCTGAGATCCTCGATGATTACTTGTTCTTTAACCTGCCTCACCAGAGAATCTCGAATAGATATCGGAGTGACCATATTTTTATCTGAATCGGCCACTGCAGCATCGATTGCTTTCATAATGAATCTGGTGGATAGACCGGTCATACCCTCATCTCTGACCTCTTCTCGAAGATCATTAATATCAATTTTTTTAATATATCCTTTTTCGACGATCTCTTCGCCATTGTAAATTTTCATCTTTATTACCGGATCCACTTTATTTGAAGCTTTTAAGCGGGAAAGAACAGCAAACATTGCAGCCAGTTCCAGCGTGTGTGGCGCGATGTGCGCATCAAAATCCGATTCATCGAGCATTTTTTGATAGATCTTTTGCTCTTCTGTGACCTCCAAACAATATGGAACGTTCACCCTGACAATTCTGTCCAAAATGGCTTCGTTCGTGTTCTCGGATTTAAATTTGTTCCACTCTGCCTCATTGCAGTGTGCGAGGATAACACCGTCGAAATAGATCATGGCGCCTTTTCCTGGGCATGGAATAGCCTTTTCCTGGGTCGCAGTGATCATTGTGTGTAAGAACTCAATCTCATTCTTAAAAACTTCTACGAACTCCACAATACCCCTGTTTCCTACGTTAAAAGCGCCGTTTAGAGATAGTACTCGTGGATCATCCTCTGCATATAGATCCATTTTAGAAATATCTTCTGATCCGATCAGAATGCTGGTGTCTTGAGTATTCGCGTCCATAGGAGGAACAACACCGATGCCTCTTCTGCCTCGGACAGAAAAAGTAGATTCCACAACCGGGTAATTAACATAATCACCATCGTGCTCATGCAGCAGGCGATGTCGGCAAACAGGACACAAATCTCCTTCGATCGATATTCCATAGATATCCTTAAATTTGTCTCTTAAGCTTCGAGGAATTAAATGAAGGGGCTCTTCCTGGATCGGACAGCCTTTGATCTGGTAAAAAGAAGGAACAGATTCCAAGGCTCTCTTAATGTGCTCAACGAGAGCGGATTTTCCTGCACCGACTGGACCGAGGAGCAATAAGACTTGGCGGCTTTCTTCGCCCCGCATGGCGGCAGAGTGGAGATACCTCATAACTTTTGCAAGAGAGCGCTCCATCCCAAAGAATTTAGATTGAAAATAATCGTATGTTCGAACAGATTCCCCGCCGAAAAGATTGGCACATCGGGCGTCTTCTTTGGACATTCTGGTTATTCCCTCGGAGACGATCATATCGTAGAGCCTTCGGTGAGACAATACGGTAATTTCCTTGTTGCTTTCAACAATACTCAGATACTCCGCGAGTGTCCCATCGAACTTTTCCGTTTTTTTCTCGGTGTTTTTTTTCTCGGCAAGGTCTAAAAATTTGTTTGTTTTTTTCATTTTAAAATTTCCATGTTTCGTTTTCTATAATAGAACTAAAAACCACTTCGTCTCCCCACAAAAATTTGATTTGATCAAAAACCTTGTTGGCATATGCCAATTCTAAATCTCGACCATCATGTTCGTGCTTTATATAAAGCGTGTTTCTTTTTTTACTAAATCCCTCTACATATACAACGGGTGCGCTGTTAAGTCCTATAGTACTAATTAGGGTGCTCTTTACTCTTTTCCACCCTTCTTCGTCAGAAATATCGTCAACTACAAATTTTGATCCGGCTTTTTGAAAAGAATAGTTAAATAAGTTCAGATCTCTGCATATCTGCATATCCAGGTGATTTCGAATGAAGGTTTCATCGTCGTGGATCTCTCTTACCAGTTTGCACTCTTTAAACCCGTATTTCTCCTCAATACTCTTAAATAAAGTTCGTCCAAGCAGATAAGGGTTAATCGCCCCCAGAGTCGGACTTACGACCTGGTTGTGTGACTTTAAAAAGGCAATATGATGTTTATCTGGAAGAGCTAAATCATGCATTATTTTTTCGTGGATAGTAACTGCCCAACCCTCGTTCATAATCTTAGTTTTAGCTTGAGGAATAAAGTATTTTGATCTTGTTTCAACCATGGTCATCAAATCTTTCTGCCAGTCCTCCATATTTCTCGCGTTGTCTCTTATAAACCCGATGAGGTTATAATCTTTAATATCCTCGTGTTGAAAAATATCTAAGATTATTTTCTTCTCTTTTTTGGACTTCTCGGCGGCGGCGTGGATACCAACAGTCGCGATACTTGGAGTCCTTTGCACTTGAAACTGGATTGCGTGGCATGCATCTAGAATGCCCTCCACCTTATCAATTCCGATGTGGGGGTTCTCGATATAACCCTTAACTCTTTTTGCTGCAGATTTAAATTTTGAAATTATGTTACCGGCATCGGTTTCTTTAAACATTCTGTTATTTTTGAAGAAATCGCTGTGACCCACACAATGAGCCATCGTTAACAAGTGGATACTCATTGGATTTTCCAACATCAGATAAGCAATACTCGGATCACTGTTAATTATCATTTCGTATGGCAATCCCTGCATGCCTAAATTATATCGAGTGGAGGTTACTTCAAAGGCTTTACCAAAAGACCAGTGTCGGTAATGAGTTGGAAGTCCAGTATATGCCATCGCGCTTATCATCTCGTGATAATCGAGGATTTCATATTCAATGGGATACCAGTCCAAATCATACTTTTCTTTCGCAATCTTGCAAATCTCGTCGTCCCAGCTTTTGAGTTCTTTTACAGTCCAGTCTCTCATAAATTTTGTGCTCCAAATAATCGATTAAAAGCCGGCCAAATATCTTTATGGCTTTTAACTCTAATTCTCTTAATCCCCAAGTATTCACAAATCGACAATCTCTGCCACATGCTGCCGGGGTCTTTGACTGAATCATATTGAACGAATGGGCTGTCAGAACCTTCGGCTAGAAACGGGTTAATTTCGCCATAACATATCATTTGATTTAATTCAGCCAATTCTGTCATAATATTGACGGCTTTCTCGTTGTCGACTGTCCAGTTCTCGCCATCGCCGCAATAAAAAGTATATATATTCCAGCTTGATGGATGATATCTTTTAGTGATTATTTCTTTCTCCAATTCGAAGGCTGTAGACATCAAAGTTCCGCCAGATGTGGCTTTTTTAAAGAAGTCATCTTCACTGACCTCTTTTGCATCAGTAGAGTGAGAGATAAAGACCACCTCGATGTTCTCATATCGGTGCCTCAAAAATTGATAAAGCAAGAAGTAGAAACTTCTGGCAAGATACTTCTTATTCTTATCCATAGACCCGGATACGTCCATAATAAAGAATACGACAGCAGAACTACTCTCAATATTCTTTTGTTTCATGTGTTTATATTTTAAATCATCGGAATGGAACGGAAATCTTTCATCACCATCGGGATTGTAGACTCCGGAAGCGATCGCCTTCTTTTTTCTCTTTATTTTTCTCTTGAGGGTTTCCTTTTTAGATAATTTGAATCTTGCTCCCTTCTTCCGATATCCACTTCGTTTTAGTTTCTTATCTTTGATGAATTTAAATCTTCTTTTTTCTAGATCTGGTAATTCTAAATCAGTAAATAAGTATTCGGCCAGTTCTTCTAGCGATATTTCAACTTCGTAATACTCCTCACCCTTTTTATCGCTAGCTTCGCTGCCGGTACCCTTTTTAGCGTTCTTCTTTCTTAAAACCTGATCTCTCGAAATTTGCTTGTCATTCCCGGAGGCTGCTTTCTGATTCTTTTTGTTATCGCCGTAAACAAATTGATATTCTTTGATCCCTCGGACTGGTATTTTGATTTTCTTTTTACCATCTTGACCGATGATGGATTCTTCAGCAACTACGTCTCTTATTCCTTCGCGAATTGCTTTTTCTATCTTCGTTTTATGGCGTTTTCGATCGGAGGCTGATCTATCTGCTACTGACCTTCTTTCTCTAAAAATACTCATTTTTCTTATCCTATACCAAAGTTAAGGTTTCTACGTGTAATAAATTGCCAGAAGAAATTTCTTCATCATTGTATAATACACCACCAATTATATAAAAGTCCGATGAGCCGGCGGTGTCGGACAACTGATTTCTCATACCGTTCAAGTAAACGGCTGTGGACTCTTTAATTATAAAGGCGGGGGCGCCTAGAAGGCTGTTCAGAGCGGTATCTGCCGGAATATTGGAAGCGGCGGTTTTGGAGTATACAACGCGGACAACACTCGTCGGGGAGGCAGACGTAGATGAGGATGAGGATGATTCTGGGCATTCTGCAGATGCTGCTTCGGTTATCGCGGAAATTATCTCAGTAGGCAAAATGTTTAAGTTTAAGATACCCTTTCGTGTTTTTATACAAGTGGCTTTAATCTGAAACAGGTGGTCTACTTGTCCAAATAATTGTCGGTTCTCCTTGAGAGTAACGATTTCGTAAAACGACGATCCATACTGTACATAATCCCCCTCGCGCACAAAAAGATTTTGGTCGGCTTGGAGCCTTCTGCTGTGAAAGTTGACAGTTATGGAGTTACTCTTGTCTAACCCGTAGTTTTCGGTGATTGTTGTTAAGCCATCATATTCGATTAGAGCATAAACCCGGACTGGAGAGTTAAAGGATTTATTAATCGCCTCGCCATAAAGTGGATGATAATTGGTAAATTCTTCAGATATTGGCAAATAAGTTATAGCCTGACCAACGACTCTTTCGAGAAGTTCATCATTAACCTGTTTTACTAAGTCTCTCTCTTTTTCGCCCAGGAAGAGCGGAGGAGGAGGATTTGCCGGTTTTGTCCACTTATTATCAGCCATTTACTTCCAGTCCTTCATGTCCCCAAATATGACTCTTTCTCGGGGTATTCTGACCTCAACAGCGTTCTCTCTGATCGCTATCTTCGGACGTTTCTCATTTTTGCCTGCTCCAAGGAGATATCCTAGGATTTTCAAGTTGATGGTTGTTTCAAATTTTCTTTCTTCCTCTGCCAAATTTGCAACATTATTTGTTAAAGCGAAATCGCCCTCTAGGAATCCCTCGAATTTATGACCGTCGTCATTGATGAAGAAATTGCTTATTTGTCCAGTTGTAACGATAAACGGCGTGAATATCTCGTTCATCTGTTGTTGGTATTCAGATCTGATTACGAGGGTGTAAGTTGCAACAACGTAAGTTGGGGTTGGCATCGATATTGTCTCGTAGACAACCTTGGCGTTATTGAATCGATAGTTTTGTTGTTTAAATCTTCGCTGAGAATCAGCATTGGCGAAATTTCCAGTTTTATCCTGTTGGATTCTTCTGGCGACCTCGATGGCTCCTCCTCTGGGATCGTTATAAGGGGGAACATGCGCCCAGGCTACACCTTTCATAGCGGGATCTTTGACCAGGTTTTTTCTTTCCAAGACCATTACCGGTAAAGTAAAAATACCCTCTTTATTTCTAAGATCCTTACTGCTCTTTATCTGATGTGCTCTCTCTGCCATCGACCAGATTAAAGGAACCTTCTGCCAGCCCTCATTCGTGGTGCAGAATACGTTTAATTCTTCATCTAGCCAGTTATAAAGAGCCCGGTCGATTGTCTCAATCGTTGAGGGCATGAGGGAAATTTCTTTAAGTCGAACATCCTCGGCATCGGATGTCTTGAAATAAGGTCTAAACCCTTTAAATTTTTCTTCCTCACTAGCCATGTTTTACCCCTGGAATATAAGCATTGGAACTCTTTTCTGAATATTATTAACTGCTTCCACTTTCTCTGCGTCGATTTTAACTAGCTCTGCGTAAGTAAGCTGATCGAGGATCTCCTTAAGCTCGTCCCTGAGAGCCGCCTGCTCGGTTGCTGCCTGACTCAATAAAGCGTCTGCATTCAAATTAACACTTTCCCCTGGAATCGGGATTGTTGCGAATTTTCCCCTAATTTGTCCCAGCGTTTCTTTTGATAAAGCCAAAGCGAATCTTCGAATCCATTGCTTTCCGATGGCGTTGATGTTCTCATAAGGAATATTGTCAAAAGGAATTGTATTAATGTTGTTAATTCCCTGAGTTCCGTCATTATATCGATCGGAGGCTTCCCAGCTATCTGGTATAACTGAGAATTCGACCCACATATCCTGATATGTGCTAATTAATTCTGGCATAGGGAAGATTCTCAACATATTATCTTTTAGCTCATATGAATAATGGGAAAGTCTCGTCCAAATATGATCTTCGAAAGCCATAGCTTGTAATTTATTTTGCCATGTCGGAATTAATTCGAAACTTGAATCATCTGTATACTGTCCATAATAATTCATATTTCCGACGACATTAAGACCTCCGAAATACCCGAAGAATCGCCACATAGCTTGCGGAGTCTTGTAAAAAACCTTTTTGATCATCACCCTCTTGTTGCCAACGACCCCTGCGTATGGGACAGCCGCACCATTACCGGCAAAGCCGGTTGCAGATGAAGACGAGATAATGGTTTGAAGGTCATAGTCTTGTTGTCCGGCGCCGAGCTTGAAGGATGCTGAATAGATAGGGATAGTTCCGCCGGTTCCAGCCTCAAAAGAATAATGATCACTCACCCGTTGGGCGTATTCGAACATTGCGCGGGGGAATTTTAAATTGACGTTAGATGGTCCAGTCTTCAATTCTCCATCTTGATCGAAGGTACCGGTAGTTTGACCAAGAACATCTGAAAGTATATTTCTGGATTGATGCAGGTTAACCAAATAGCTGTATTCTAATACAGCCTCTTCGTAATTTGCATACACGTTTCCAGGAAGAAGCTCGATATCGAGGACATCCCCGCCGATCTTCTTATAAGTATAAGCCACTTGAGATGCGGCTCCAGATAAAAAATCAGCCGATCCGGAATAGATTCCAAGCGGGAGAGATGCAGCCACTAAAGCGGGAGATCCGCATGCGGGCAGTATAGATTTGCTTATCTGACTACTGGGGGTCAGAGTTGGTAAGGCCATAATAGATTCCTCCTAACACTAAGTAGTTTCCGTATACACAAAACCCCCCCACAAAAAGTGGGAGGGTATTAAAATTTACTTAAGTAGTTAAATTAACTCTTAGACTAAATCTTCGATGATGACCAATCCGTACATATCCGGACGAACCATTTTCTTAGCATAACGAGTCATGACGCCTTTGCGCGGCACGAAATCCTCGGTACCAAAGATGGTAGGAGTCATCTGGAGAGGTACATACGGTGCGTATACATATCCGCTTTCAAGGAAAGAAGAACCTTTACGTCCTGCGAGAACAACGTTCCGTGGGAAGTAAGGATCGACGTAAACGTCAAACTTCTTGCTCAAAGAGCCGACTTTAACAGCACCAACTTGACCACGATCTTCATCATGGGTTACAGAGCCTCGGAAACCAGCGGTAAACTCAAGAAGGTTTGCAACTTCAGGTGAACACACGATGAAGTTAGCGCCTCCGCGAAGAGTTTTACGATGGATCTGAGCCGAAACATCATTGATGGTTTCGATCAAGGTTTCATACCACTCGCTGACGTTACCAGTGAAGTCCGGGAATACCGAAGTGCTCGAAACAATCGAAGCACCAGTTTTGCGGTTCACGAATTTACCTGGTGAACGAGACCAGTACAGGGTATCAGCCTTTGCACCTTTCACGAGATCTTCCAAGATTTCTTGATCGATTTCGAGAGCGATATGCTCAGACAGAATTGATGTCAACTCAACCTCTGCATCGAGATTGTGATAAGCATTCAAGTCCTGTGCCAATTCTGGCGTCCACTTAGCCTTGAGCTTCTTGGTTTTAGCCGTAACAGCCACAGAGTCGACCTTAATGTCAATTTCTGGGATTGCTGGATTTCCTTCGAGTCCCCAAGTTGTGGTACCAACGATTGCTCCCGGTGCACCAGTCGTCGAGTTAACGAAGTTATCGTCAATGACAAACGAAGCAGTGTTTGCACTTGCAAGCGCTGTTACCGAGTTAGCGATTTCTCCGGATCCTAGACCCGTTGTACAGACAAAGAGGAGTGTACCCAAAGCAATGGATCCTGCGCCGGCGACGTCGTTAGCATCTGCATCACGAGTTAGCCTCCGTACCTGGTCTGGGTTGACTGTCGCAGCGTCCAGAAGGGTAATCGAAACATAATCTTTGACATTAAGCTGCTGAGCAGTAAATGTTGTCAATGGAATAGTACCGATGGCAACTGCTGCTCCGGACAAATCAGGATCGAAGCGACAAAGTGCGTCGACGTTATCACCAAGAGATGGAGAGCCAACAACACCAGAAGCCTGAGTTGTCATCGCGACTGCAATAGTCCCAGTTGGACTCGAATAACCGTTATTCAAAGAATAAAAGCTTTGCTCAGCTTCATTACCGGCAAGTGAAATACCGCCTGTAATTGCTTGACCAACAACTCCACCGCCATATACGGAAGCGTTGAGGCCATAATCCAGACGTGCACGATCATACGTGAAATCCAGAAAGAAAATGAGACCTGATGGGAGGCTCATAGGTTGAACGCTAACGAGGTCGTTTGCGATCAGTCCACCGAAGACTCGGCGAACAATGGGGAAAGCGACAGATGCGAAACCTTCGACATCTCCACCTTGCATAGTAGAAGCTTCACGAAGAAGCTCTTTGGCTTGATTTTCTAAAAGGCTAGCCATGCCATGCTTTGTACGCTCGTTATTGAGCCCTTCTAAGAGACCGGTCTTCTCCCACTTGGAGAGAAGAGCCGAACCTTCTTTAGAAAGATCACGCCGTACAATGCCTTCTGTTAGTTTGTTTAGAATAGACATATTATTGTAATCTCCTTATTGATATAGTCATGCTATTTTTTGATCCCAGCTAAAATTTTCATCCGATCCATTATTGGAGTTTCGATAGTTTTCCTGGAAGCTCTTCTAGGTAAAGTGGCAGAGGGTCGTTCGATGGTCTCGCGGAGTGATTGTGGACGTGCTTTACCTGTTACACTTCCCACAGCGCTTTTTAGAGTTTCGAATATTACCTTTGCTTCTTCAATTGAATCTGATTTTGACAAAGCTTCGACAATTTTGTGTTTTTGTCGCTCATTCAAGGAGTTGTTTGTTAAAACTCGATTCGCATAAAGCAATCTTGCATTTGATAAATTTACTTTATCAAAATTTTCTTTTAGAGCCCGAAAGGCTCCAATAATCTTTTTATTATTAATTTCTAAAGTTTTCTTTTCTTCAGCCAGCCTATCAACAGCATCTTGAACAGCTTCCAGTTCTTCATGGGCTTTCGTACCTGCCAATTGGGCTAATTTAAGTTGTGCTTTATAATTCATTATCGGTTCTGGTGTACCAGCCCAGCCACTCTTTTGAGGATCGATATCTACGATCAACTCTTCTAGAAGCTTGTCAATATCTTCAAGGTCGATTTCTTCGGCTAAGGCGACGTCTACAGAGGTTGCACTGATTTCTGCAGAATCATCATCGTGATGGATCCCTGTCGGGTCCAAACCCGAATCTTCTTCCAGAGCACTGTGATCAATTGTGTCGTCAGTTGCCTCTGGATCTTCTTCGGTTAAGGTATCGACCATTTCCTTCAGATCTTCCAGATTAAGGGTAATTACCTCCTCAGATTCTTCTATTGGAGCGCCGGCAAGGGCGATATCCGGGGTTTCTAGCTCCTCGGGGGCGCCCATGGGATCCTCTTCTTCAAGTAGGTTTTCAACGGCTTCTCGAATATCATCCGAGTATTTGTTGAGGATTGCTGTTTCCGCATTTTTAACAGCAGCCTCCTTGAGTGCGGTTGCATCAATAATAGCTTGTTCCAAAAGTGAAGACATCGGCGAGGCTCCTTATAATAAAATATCTCAAAGGTAAATAGTCTTTCAAATCATAAAAAGACCTTTTTTGTAAAAATCTCATTTTATATGATTATGACATATCTGATATTTTAAGGAGTGGTGAGCCCGGAACCGGTCAAGGCGAACATTTCTTGCGGTGCAATACCGGTCAATTCTGCCCAGATTTCACATGATCCAGTTCCTGTGGTGCCCTGAAGAGCCACATACATTTCTTGACATTTTACACCAAAGGAAGCAGAATCCTTCTTCTCTTCCAGTGTTATAAAATGGAGACCAGTAATCGGGGATCCATCTGGATATGCACCTGCGCCATTGAAGCCATTGGATGCGGTTGACGCATTAAAATAGACTCTTATTGGAACACTTGTCGTGGTATTAATAACCGTTATGTTCTTCGTGACGTTCGGGAATTGAATTCTGACCTCGCCTTGGCTATGGTTTGCAGAATCAATCACGGATCCAGTTATATATACTCGTCCGGAAACCTGATAGGATCCGACGTTAAATAGACCTGCTTTTTGTTGGTAATATGGGGGTGTTGACACTTATAAACTCCTGTTCATTCTATAATTAGTTTTTTTAATTTCTAATTATCGTTTATTTTATTTTCTTCTGCGAGTTTTTTTAGAACTCTTTTTCTATTCTTTCTTTGTTTTCTTTTTTTCTCAGAGGACTTTTCATATCGCAAGGTTTCACGATAAGTTTCTAAAATTTTCTCTTTTTTGACTTTCTTCATAAATCGTTTAATCATTCTCTGCGCGGTGTCGTTTCTGCCTCTTGGCCTGACTGACATATTTACTGCTTTTTTTGACATTATATCTCCATTTGTCTCTAATAAATAGGGTGCTGGTGAAATTATTCTATTAAAGTTCTTTCTCCATCGTCATGCATCAAAAGGACGGGATATCCAAGATCGCGGTAGCGTTGGATTTCTTCTTTTACTTTTTCGTCTTCATATACTTCATCGGTTCTTGCGCCAACCATAACGGTCTGTCCATATTTGGTCCTTTCAGCAAAAAAGATGACCCCACTTTCAGTTGGTTTTCTTATTGGCGCGCCTGCGAGCCATTCGCAGGTCCATCCGCGACAATTTGCCGGGCGGTCCTCATAGATACGACAACCTCCGCCGTTTGGGGTAATAAATTGACAAGCCTTTCTCATGGGCTTGAACCAGATTGGGATGTCCGGGTGTTCTCGGTTGAACGGAGAGTCGGAACATACGCTCGCTATTATACAACACTCGCTACACTCCCCGCAAGAGCGAGGGGTATCTTTTTTAGTCATGATGATCGCCTTCTGTAAAAGCAATACCTTCAAGTTCCATCCCCAACAAGATGATGTCGTCGCCTGTCACGGTGGGGACTTCAAAATGAACAAAGATCATATCCCCCGAATAACTCCCAGCAATATCTGCGGGGGTGTCTTTTGTTAGTGAAAATACCTTATTTAACTCGGCGACCGAAGTATTCTGAGTACTGGGTACGGCGGCATTTGTTATAAATGTCTCTGTATTCGCGGCGGTTCGGATAATCGGTACGGTGGCGCCGCCTGGGTCTGCTATTAGATTTCCCTGAACTTGCGCGACATAGTGACTAATAGTTACGCTGGTGAGCACAGGGGTGGCGTTATTAAATGCATAAAAGAATTTAATCTGTATAGGGAAGGCGGTACATGTACCAGCCGGTATCAGAAATTGGGTGTTGGCATAATCGCCGTTCTGGTCCAGTATTGAACCATCGAGATCCTGAGTAAAAGTCGTTCCAGTTCCAACGGTGAAAGAAGCATTTGCCAGTTTAGCTCCACTCCATTTAAGACCGCCGAGTGAAACAGTCTTTTTCCATTGAGCAAGA
>Ga0233412_10001078_pt1 | contig 14903 bp, 9 predicted proteins | sample Na_anoxic_4_MG_FD_180667 | JGI IMG/M metagenome (GOLD analysis project Ga0233412, IMG submission 180667) | Seawater microbial communities from Saanich Inlet, British Columbia, Canada - Na_anoxic_4_MG | ecosystem: Environmental > Aquatic > Marine > Inlet | place: Canada: British Columbia...
ATGAGGTGAAGGATAAACTGGAAATCTGGTTTGTTCGAGATCTAGGGATACAGACTATTTTCATTGATAGTATTGTGGGAAGTGAGAGCAGATATCGAAGTTTTACTAAGCACTTCTTACCGATAGAGGAAGATTTGCGGGACCGCTGGAAAAAGGTAGCCCAGGCACATTATTTCCGGCATGATCTTCCGCCAGTGGAATTGTATAAGGTTCGGAATGTTTATTTTGTTAAGGATGGTCATCACAGGGTCTCAGTAGCTCGGGCAAAGGGGGTTAGAAATATTGAAGCCCGAGTCTACGAATATGAATGTGATGTTCCCCTGGATGAGGGAATAGACCTGGAAAAGCTGGCCATCCAGGAGACATATCATCAGTTTCTCAGGGACACCCAATTAGGCAAGAACCGTCCCCAACTGAAGCTACAGTTAACACTTTTGGGCGGATATCCCGTTCTTATGGATCATATTCAGACCCATAAATATTATCTGGAAAAGGAAAAGGGAGAAGAACTGACCCTCTCTGAAGCCGCCTGTTCCTGGTACGATACTGTGTATACACCCTTAGCATCAATCATTCGGAAAAATCGCATCATGAGACAGTTCCCCCATAGGACAGAGACGGATTTTTATCTGTGGATGATCCAGCATAGGCGCCAATTAATCAATGAACATGGGTGGAAAGTGGAGCCTGAAAGTATAGTAGAGGCTTATACCAAGAAATACGGTGGACTTTTTCGAAAAATTTTAGGGACCGTTAGGCGATTTTTTGGGTTGGTTCGGTATTGATGAAAAGCGCCTAAAGTGATTACTTTAGGCGCTTAGGCGCTTCTTTAATGTTCTACTTTTTCTTCTTAATCACAAGTCCTACGCCTTTGAGCCAGCTCTTTGCGACCCAAGCAGGTTTTTCTCCATTGACGTTTACCCTGTAATTAAGCCTGGTCATAGTGGCGGTATCAAGTGATTCCCCAATATCGCTCAAGATAAACTTAATCTCCGGATACTGATCCAAAACCGCCTTCCGAATCACAGGGGCAGGGTTATATATCGGGAAATAGCTTTTATCGTCTCCTAAGACCACCTGATTATAGGCCTTGATTTCTCCATCAGTCGCAAAGGCCATGCCGCATAAAGCCTGTCCATCTCGTACGGCCTTTTTGCAAAGAGGGGTTTCCATCTTTTTAACATCGGCGTCAGGGATGTCTTTACCAAATGTGAGCCCGTAATATCCCATCATTCCCTTGAAACCATCAGCTCTTGAGTAAAATTCAGTATTTACCGCCACCGTCATTTTTCCAGGGTTCTTCTTTATCCATGCAGCCCAGTCTGATAAAGTCTTAATCCCTAATTCATCCGCTTTCTTTGCCGGCATCACAATGGCATAGGTATTGTTGAATTTGGCCGGCGTAAGCCATATCAAACCTTTCTTCGCGTCAATGGCTTTAACCTTTTCAAAAAGCCCCATGGAATCACGCACTACTTCCTTCTTCTTGAAAAAATTCATCCATGCAGTTCCCGTATATTCCATATATACATCGATCTGGCCCTGTTCCAGGGCTTCGCGGTTGACCTTTGTCCCTCCCAGAGAGGTGCGGTCTTTGACCGGTATACCCCTGTCTTTTAAAAGATTAACCATGATTTTTCCGAGGATAACCTGCTCAGTAAAACCTTTAGACGCGACATTGACCGGATCGGCTGCAAACACAGTTAATGGTATACCTAAAAAACATAAAGCGATTAGAGAAACAAGCAACTTTTTCATAAGAACTCCTCCTTTTAGGTTATTGAACCCAACATGGATTCAAGGTTAGCCTTTAAGTTCATCTAAAATCCAAAATCGCAAATCCAAAATCCAAAATCAAATCACACTTCCTGGTATTCTTCTGCCTGTATGCCTTTACTGATAATTATTTTCTCCAGCCTGGCCAGAATATAATCGAATAACATGGCAATTATGGCCACAGGAACTGCGCCTGCAATCAGAATCCCCATATCCATAAGGGCAATACCCGTAAAGATCCAGAAACCAAGGCCTCCTCCCCCAATAAGAAAAGCCAGTGGGGCAGAGCCTACAATAATAGCTGTTGCTGTTCTGATCCCACCCATGATAACGGGCAGGGCATTAGGAATTTCAATTCTAAATAAGATTTGATTTGGGGTCATTCCCATACCGGTTGCAGATTCAATTACATCATTGCTTACATCTTTGATGCCGGCATACGTATTTCGGACAATAGGAGCGACTGCGTGAAAAAAGAGGGCAATCAACGCCGGAACAACACCTATCCCAGAGAGACCTATGAGTGGCAAAAAACCATAGGCCAATGCAATAACTCCAAGAGAAGGGATACTCTGCCAGATATTTACTATTGCCATAATAGCGGAGCCAAAACGCTTAAAGCCTTTCCTGGTCATTATTGTTCCAAGACCCACACCAACGGTTCCAGCAGTTGCCATACTTACAATGACCAGAAAAAAGTGCTCATAGTTCAGCCGGAAAAACTCGGCCAAATTGTCGGAGGTGTATTTGAAGGCACCGTAATATTTGTAAAGCAAGAGCACAATTATGGCAGTTACCACAAAAGGTGCAAATTTTTTAATGAATGGATAGAATAATCTGATTTGCATAATCCTATTTCCTTAAGATATCTTTTATATCCTCTTCTCTCAGTGTGCCAAGAACTTTTTTATCTTCATCGACTACTATAAGATAGCCCAGCTCATAGGTGAATATCTCGGAAAGGCCATCCTTAAGGCTGGAAGAGGCTGGCAAAAAGGCATCTGTGGATTGTGTTACGTCCCCCACCTCATCCGCCTTTTTTGTTAAGGCTTCTTGGTCTATATAACCTACCAACCGCTTTTCATTATCTACCACTATAAGATCATCCAGCTTAAGCTCTATGAGCATTGATTTTGCCTTTTCAGGTGACTCATTTTGCATGATTACAGGAGGATCTGGCTTCATTGCCGCCTTAATCTTAAGAAGATTGAGTCGTTTCAGAGTGCGGTCACCCCCCACAAAATCACGGACAAACCCATTAACAGGCTCCGTGAGCAATTCTTCAGGAGTGGCAAATTGAACGAGCTTCCCATCTTTTAGAAGACATATCTTGTCACCCATCTTTATGGCCTCATCAATATCGTGGGTAACAAACACAATTGTCTTTTTTACTTTCGCTTGAATTTTTAAGAATTCATCCTGGAGATGCTCTCTGTTGATTGGATCAATGGCCCCAAACGGCTCGTCCATTAACATTATTGGGGGATCAGCGGCCATGCCCCGTGCAACTCCAATGCGCTGCTGTTGACCACCGGAAAGTTCTCTTGGATAACGGTCCATGAACTCATTTGGGGGGAGGTTAACTATTTCCAAGAGACTTTCTACTTTCTCGGCAATCCGGTCGTGATCCCAACCCTTCAATTTCGGTATTGTCGCGATATTCTCTGCGATTGTCATATTGGGGAATAGACCAATATTTTGAATCACATAACCGATACTACGTCGTAATTCAATGGTATCCATCCGGTTGACATTCTGATCGTCAATCAAGATCTTGCCGCTGGTTATTGGAATCAGCCTGTTTATCATTTTCATGGCTGTGGTCTTGCCACAGCCGGAGGGCCCAACCAGAGTGCATATTTCTCCCTCTTCCAGATCGAATGAGAGGCTATCCACTGCTTTTATGTGTTCGGCGCCTGGATATATCTTTGTTACCTCTTGTAGGCTTAACATAATTCCCATAATTCACTCCTCACTGTTGCTGATGTATTACCTCTTAATCTTTAGACCAGTTGGGGTTATCCAATTTTCAACCTTCCCTAAAAAGATATCTGCTAAAATCGCCAGCAAACCCATACTGATGGCCCCTGCAATAACAGAGTCATTAGTCGCCATTTGCAGTCCCTCGCTTACGAACAGGCCCAACCCACCGGCGCCGATGTAGGCGGCAATTGCTGCAATGGCAATGCTCATGACAACCGCAGTCCTCACACCGGCCATAATAACCGGTGCGGAAAGGGGAAGTTGCAACTGCTTGAGTAGTTGAAAATTGGTCATGCCCATGCCGCGGCCTGCCTCAATAGTGGCAGGATCAACATTTCTAATAGCAATATACGTGTTCCGAATGATGGGCAATTGGGAATAAAGCGCCAGCGCAATCACAGCAGGCACCGCCCCAATCCCGATACCATTCACTGCATCCCACGCTCTATCAATTGAAGACAGAATTGGCATCATAAAACCGAAAAGGGCAATACTTGGAATTGTAATCATAATGCTTGCTAAATATAACACAATGTCTGCCGCGTTCTTATTGCGGGTAATGTAAATACCGATTGGCACGCCCGTGAATATAGCTATAACCAAAGCAATTGCTACAATCTTGATATGCGTTGCCGTGTGAATACCAACCATCCGGAAATTATCTGCAAAAAAGGCAAATGGACCTGAAATAAATAAAGGATTGATAAAGGTATGATAACCAACAATTGAAAAAACCACACCGCTCAGCATCAACCAGAAATCTTCAGCAGTTTTCATGAAGTTTAACACAATGATCAAAATCAATATTCCAAAAATGAACCACGTTATCCAAAAGCCATAGGTTTCGCTAAAATTCAGCTCTTCAAGTTTAAGATAGAATGTTTGAGCCAGATCAAGTTGATATATAAAACCAGAGAGACATATAAAAAATAGAATTAAAAAATAGCTTGCATAACCAAGGCGACCTTTACGAAATGCACTTTTAAAATAAAAAATGATTCCAGCAAGAAAGACCAAGCTGAGTATGATCCCGAAAAAAATCCCTGCCACCTTGAAAAGGAAAGGAAATAGGGAAATACATACAATGATAAATAAAAATATCGGCAGGAATTCAGATTTTTCCATACCTGTTCGAAGATACGCCAGCAGATAAATCAGCATGGCAAAGATGGGCACTATTAAAGCCATCCGCAGGATATTATAACTTTCCAGAAAATCGATCTCGAGATTATTTACATTAAGTAACATTTGAAAGGCGGAGAGGGGATTTTCCTGATCAATGATACTGCCGGGAAACCATGGTTGAAAAAAACCTATAAAGATAAGAATAACAGTAAAAAGAAAGATTTTGTCAGCCCATCTCCAGCTAAATATGGTTGCGTAGCTTACCGAGGTAACAGCGCTTGAGCAATGAGGGCAAAATTTTGTATCTTCCGGGATTTCCTTTTTGCAATGTGGACATATCGCTACTTCCATCGCCTGACCCCATTTTGAATGATAGCTGCAGAAATAGTTTGCTTTTCATTCCATGCTATCACTGGAATAAAAAAACATCTATGAGACTTTTATACGGTAGCTATTTAGAAATATTATCCTATGGATAGTATCTTACTTTTATACCTAATATAAAAACAGTGTCAAGAAAAAGGTTAAAAAGTATCCAAAAGCCCTATTTATTCTTTAAAATAAGATTAAATCAATATATTCATTTATTACCTATTTTTTACCACTTTGTTATGGAGATTTTTGAAATTTCGGAGTATTTAGAGAGAATAATTATTTATCCTGGTTATTCCAGATCGAAATATTAAGAATAAAGGGAATTACGTTTTAAAATTCGGGTTTGCAATAAAGAACATAAAAAAACCCCTTTTTTTGCAGCGTGATCTATCGTTACAGTTTTAATTTCAAGTTCTTTAGGTAGAAAAAATATAATAAGGAGGATATAAATGACAAAGATTTGCAGCAATCAGCACTCTATAAATAGCCCCTATGCACGAAAATTATCAGATGATCAATGCCAGAAGCTTTACTGGGCATGTTTGGAGATTCTGGAACATACAGGGGTTCGGATGTATGAGCAGGAGGCGGTGGATTTGCTGAAAAAGGCAGGGGCATCTGTGACCGATGGAAACAGGGTACACATCCCAGGGGGTTTGGTAGAGAAAGCATTCAGCACCGTGCCAAAAAGCGTAACGTTGTGCGACAGAAATGGCAATCCCGTGATCCGAGCGGAAGGGCATCGAAGCTACTTCGGAACGGGATCGGACTGTCTTCATATTCTGGACCATCGAACAGGTGAATATCGAATCTCTATCCTGCAGGATATTGTCGAAGGGATGACCGTGTGCGACGCTTTGGATCACATTGATTTCGTAATGTGCATGTTTTTACCATCAGATGTTCCGCAGGATATTGCGGACCGCTACCAGATGGAGGCCATGCTCAATAATACCACAAAGCCCATTATTTTCGTCACCACAGAATTCCCAGGGTGTGTGGATGCTGTTAAAATGGCCGAAGTAGTAGCAGGAGGAGAGAGAGAACTAAAGCAGAATCCATTAGCTGCCTGTTACATAAATGTTACCACCGGACTGCGACATAATAAGGAAGCGCTGCAAAAGTTACTTTATCTCTCGGACAAAGGAATTCCTATTGCTTATATTCCTTCCGCCCAGGGCGGGGTAACAGCTCCGGTTACCATTGCAGCAACCATGGCGGTAAACAACGCCGGTGTCCTGGCAGGGTTGGTGCTGTCACAGTTGAAGCGAGAGGGTGCGCCCTTCATCCTTCCTGGATGGGGTGGTAACATGTTAGACATGAAAACAACGGTTCAGCCTTATTCTGACCCGGAGAAAAGGGCTCAAGCAATTGATTTTGCGCATTATTTAGGACTTCCCTCCTTCAGCCTTGCGGGCTGTAGCGAATCTAAACTGGTGGATCAGCAGGCCGCTGCCGAAGCGTCATTGACGCTGTTTACAGATGCCCTGTTCGGAGGCAACCTTGTACACGACGTCGGGTACCTGGAATCTGGGCTGTGTGGTTCACTTCCACAACTGGTGATCTGTGATGAAATCTTAAGCTGGATTGAGGCCTTTATGAAAGGGGTAGAGATCAGCGACGAGTCCCTTGCATTAAATATTATCCACGAGATCGGCCCTGACGGGCAGTATATTGACAGCGACCATACACTTAAAAACTATAAAAAGCGCTGGTATCCGAAACTTTTTGAGCGTGCAAATTACGATGGCTGGAAGGCCAAGGGCGGCAAAGATTTGCGTGAACGAGCCACCGAGCAGGTGAATAAAATCCTGGCAGAACATACAACAGAACCACTATCAAAAGATGTGGCTGATGCAGTGCATGCGATCGTTGAGAGTCCTACGGTTTAGCGCCTCATCAATAAATGTATCGGTATATCAAGGAGGGGATAACTCATGAATTTAAAGGGTCTTTCAGGTGGCCAATACCGGCCCCTATCAGAAGAACAGATTAAAACGATCCACGAAGCATCCCTTAGCATCCTGGAAAAAACAGGTTTTACCTTTGAGACTGGATTGGAAGATACCCTTGATATGCTTAAGAAGGCTGGTGCTACCATAGACAGAAATAATGCACGCATCTATTTTCCAGGGGATCTGGTCATGGAACAAGCGTCCAAAGCACCTGAGCGGGTGGTTCTATTTAGCCGGGATGGGAGAAATGATCTTGACCTTACAAAACACCGTGTCCATCTGGGAACAGGAGGAGCTGCCATAAGGATTCTGGATCTTGAAACTGGCGAGTCCCGGCCAAGCACCCTCAAAGACCTGTATCAACTTGGAAGACTGGTAGATCGATTGGATAACATCCACTTTTTTCTTCGGCCTTGCATACCCACAGATATTCCTCCAACGGCCTATGACGTGAATGTCTTTTACGCATGCCTCAAGGCTACCGGCAAACACGTCATGGCTGGAGTAAATGATGTAGAAGGGTTCCGCAAGGTACTTGATTTGGCTTCCCTGGTGGCCGGAGGTATGGAAAAGCTTCAGGAAAGGCCGTTTATCTCTGTCATAACATCCTTTGCAATTAGTCCATTAAAACTCGATACTCAAACAACGCTTATCATGCAAGAGGCTGTGCGGAACCGAATTCCAGTAGCCTTGTCCTGCGCTCCTATGTCAGGTTCCACCTCGCCCATCACCATGGCCGGCACTCTCGCCCAAATCCATGCTGAACAACTTGCTGGCATCACTATCTGCCAGTTAACAAACCCTGGATCCCCGATATTGTATGGCGGCATTCCTGGTATGGCCAATCTTCGTACTATGGGCTACCTGGGTGGAGCAGTGGAATGTGGCATGATGAATGCGGCGATTCACCAATTGTCGAACTATATCAAGGTGCCGAATTATAATTCTTCCGGATTGACCGATTCTAAAATACCTGATGTCCAAGCAGGCTGGGAAAAGGCATTCACAAGCCTTCTATCAGCCATGGCCGGTTCTAATTATATCCATCACGCGGCAGGGATGTTGGAATCCATGATATCCGTGGCCTATGAACAATATGTAATCGATGATGAGATCATCGGGATGAGTTGCAGGGTCCTTAAAGGAATTGATGTAGATCCTGAGCATTTGGCTTTAGAAGTCATAGATTCCGTGGGTCCTGGTGGCAATTTTATGACCTCCCCCCACACCCTGGAACATATGCGAGATGAATATTTTAACGGAAATGGCCTAACCGACCGAAAGAGCCGTCAAAAATGGGAAAAAGAAGGATCATTAAATACGAGGGAGAGGGCCAGGGAAATAGCTCAGAAACTACTTGGGGAGGAAGAAAGATTGTATATCCCCGAAGATGTGGATAAAGTAATCAGGGAAAGATACGGAATTTTACTTTAATTAAGAACAAAGGAGGAAAAAATGGCTGATTTTCAAAACATGATTGATACACTCATTGAAGGCGACGAAAAAAAATTGACAAGCCTGGCACAATCTGCCTTAGATGAGGGGGTTTCCGCCAAGGAAATATTAGAAAAAGGGCTTATGGCAGGCATGGATATCGTGGGGGAAAAGATGGAGTCTGAAGATATGTTTATTCCCGAGGTATTGAGATCTGCCAGGTCTATGAGTGCTGTCATTGATATCCTTAAGCCTCTCCTGGCCGAAGGAGATATTATAGCCGCTGGCAAGGTCGTAATAGGAACGGTAAAGGGGGACTTGCATGATATAGGAAAGAATCTCGTGGCCATGATGTTGGAAAGTGCGGGCTTCGAAGTTTATAATCTTGGCGCAGATATTCTCCCAGATAAATATGTTGAAGAAATAAAGGACAAGAATGCAAATATGCTCTGTCTGTCTGCCCTTCTCACCACCACGATGCCCATGATGAAGGCCACCATAGATGCCCTCTCGAAAAGCGGTCTCAGGGAGCAGGTTAAAGTCATAATAGGTGGGGCCCCTGTGACGCAAGACTTTGCTGATCAAATCGGAGCAGACGGGTATGCTCATGATGCTGGGTCGGCCACAAAGCTTGCAAAGGCATTGTTGCAATGAGACAAGGTAAAGACATTAGGCCTAAGGCACAAGGCTTTAGGGTTTGTGGATCAAGTAATGAACCAAATGTTAATTCTTTCAGGTCCATCGTATCAGAAATTTTCTGTTTCTTTGAATTCGACTAAAACATAATGGAAGTGGAGTTCATTTATGTGTGGGATTGTGGCATATTTTGGGGGCGCGGGAAATAACATGACACGCGTGCTCACGGGCATGTCAGCGCTTATTTACCGTGCTCCTGACAGCACGGGAGTAGGGTTTTTCGGTGACGATAGAGAGCCCATACGAGTTAGAAGGTCCATCGGTTCTGTGACACAATTGATTGAAGTGCTAATCCGTGAAGCGGCCTACACGAATCCGGAAGGAGAACTGATATCCCTTTGGACTTCGGAATCAGATGAAATGCCCTACCAGGAGCGTCAACGCCAGCTCCTTGATTTTGAAGGGCTTTCTATGGAGATCTATGAATCCATTTTACAGGGCACCCTGAAATACCCTTCCTTTGATGAACTTGTTGATTTGAACGCCGAGAATCCAAAAAGGCTTTCCCCCGGCTGGCCCGGTAGACCGGGGCCACTCCCCATTTTTTTTATCAGCTCCGAAAAAGAGCTAAAAAGGTTAATCCAGCAGCTCATTACCCAGTATGACCTTTCCTCTGTGGTGATTAAGCCTATTATCCGAAAAGCACTTTCGGACACGCTCTCTCAACGGCAGAAAGAAGCAGACCAAGAAATCGATCCATCAGATATTCTCATTGCATTTGACCAGCTCTTTGATAAGACCTTTTTAGAAGAAAAAACTCAAACGCCTATCCAGTTGGACTATGGTTGGCCGCAGCAAGATCCCTACGCCCAGAAATACCTCTGGCGTTACCTGATTGAAACCCCTATCAAGATTTCTCCAGACTATGACAGAGATGGGGTCCTGTGCGTATTCAGGCTTCTGGATGCAGCATTGCTTTGCCGCTTGCCTCATCGGCCTGAACTCTTCGAAATGGTTCAGAAAACATTTGAGTCCAATTGTCCCCACACCTCTATTGATTGGAGAACCCTCTATGGGGCTGAAAAGGGGTGTAATGTCTATGGTTGGGCGGCGGCTTCGGTCTTTGCTTACTTGCAGGAAGAGGAGTTGCTTCCGGATCTCTTGAATGGCCTTGCGGAAGAACAATCTATGGCTGATTCCATCACCATTGGGCAAACAGATCCTATGTGCCTGCGCTATTTTTCATCGCCCATCCTTTCTCATGGGCGCTGGGCTAACCAAGCCCCTGTCACCCTCAAAAACGCTCATCCCTTTTTTGACGAGGCAAAAAAGCGAATCATTGTCCTGAATGGGCAGTTCGATGGAGAGGTGGAGGCAGAGCTGCGTGATTTCCTGGAGCAGGTTGGAGGATTTTCTTTCAAGAGCGAGAATTCGGCGGAATATTTCTCTCTTCTCTGGGGCTATTATTTTGAACTCCTCCAGGGCGAAAAGAGGCGTTATGAGGCTATCAGGTCCCAGGTTGAGGCAGGGCTGGAGGAATACAGTATTGGAAGTCAGGCCATAGATTATCATGTGTATCACCGGGTGAAGGAAAAATCTCCTGCTGAGCTGGATGAGCTTGCATTTATTGAGGCAGCCCGGCACATGATTCGCTCTGGCGGCCAGATTGCTGTAGCCGGAACGAGCCTTCAGTCCCCCAGACGACTATACGTGGCAACCCACAATCGTCCTGTTTTCGTGGTTCGCCGTATAGAAAACGACGATTTCATGGTAGTCTCCGATATCAATGCAGCCATGGGGCTCTTTCCCCAGGAATTGATACATGAAAAAACATTGGAACTCCGAAACTTGAGAAGGCGTCAGAGTAAAGCCATTGAAAAACTCCGGGAAAACGGCGCAATAAAGGAGGTAATAAATGTCCGTAAAAAGCAGTATCAGGAAGAGGAAGACAGACTTCTAAAGGCCTTTGAGGTAAAAGTTTTCCATCTGGATGGCGAAGAGATATTCGCTCGAATTGGCACTCGATTTGAAGATAGCATATTACATAGAGAGGTGACAATTACAGATTTTGACGGCAACTCATTACCTGACGTAGAGTCTTTTACAACAGTACTGATCCCCCCTCAAATCCAAAAAGATTTCTATGGATCCTTTTATGAAACCCATCTTCACGAGATCCCGGAACGGCTGGCTGAAATCCTGCGTTTTTACATACCGGAGGAAGATGCCTTGCCCCAATTTGAAATCAGGGAACGTTTTATGCGCCGTCGCTTCGGACAGCGATTTTCAGGTCTCAAACGCTTAGTTCTGGCTGGAGCGGGAAGTTCCTACAATATGGGAATCATTGGAAAAAATTTTATTCAAATGTTGCTTCCGGAAATGGATGTTTTGGTGCTCAGCCCTGCTGGAGTAGATGATATTCGAAGGATTATTGTTCCGGATAAAGATCTTGTGATTCTCTTAAGCTGGTCCTCCACCACCGCAGATATGATTCAGTTTGCCAAAGAGCTTAGGGCACACAATACAGTCATGATTGGCATTACGGAAAAAATATTCGCAGATATGGCCTTGATTGCCAGTAAAAGCGGTGGCGTCATTACTGCTTTGAGTGGCGAAGAGGTCACTATTTCGGGAATCAAGAGCACGGTGTGTATGTTGTTTTGCCTCGAACTTTTCTGCGTATGGCTTGCCTCACAACTGGGCCATGAAAAAGAGGCCCTGGATTTTCTGAAAAGGCTCCTTGAGTTGCCTGAAATTATTTCGCACGTCCTTGGAGATAAAAAAATAACAGCATTCTGCAAATCACTGGCCTCAAAGAGTGCCCAAAGTTATGCCAGTATGATCTTTGACGCCACGCTTTCTACCGGAACAGGCAGGGAAGTCGCGCTCAAGCTTGAGGAGAACACCTGGACAGCTATTAGCAAATCCCTTGATTACCGAGATCTTTCTCTTTATGCATTAAAAAAGGACCTGAATGAAACTCTTATACTGGTTAATGCAACCAGCAAAGCTAGGCTTAAAGAGGCCTTAGGAATCATGAAAAGGCTTTACCGCGCAGGAGTTCCCTTTGCTGCGGTGAGTTATGTTAACAGGGAACAGGATGAAATCGAGCTCTACAGCCAGGAGAAGAACCTTTTCCTGCCAAAGATAGAGGATGCCATACAACCTTTCATTGATCTCGTGTTTTATTACCTGTTCGCATTCCACTATGGTATGTCTCACGGTAGAAGCATTGGGGAATTTCCCAGAAACCGGGTGAAATCGGTTACTATCGGCAAAAGTCGTCCCAAAAAAACGCTCACCCCGGCTGGCGAATTGCATCTTCTTGAACAAAAAAACAGTCTTCTGTTAAAGGAAGTATCTCAAAGTGAATGGATTTCTAAGGAGAATGTCTGGGAGAAAAAAGCCTCCCGGAATTGGGAAAAGAACTATTATCGGGAGATGCATCAGTTAGCCAGAATGTTTCATGAAGACAATCCGTTGCAAGGTTTGCTTAAAATTGTGCCTAAAAATTTTGAAGGATTAACAAGGACAATTTTCGAAGATATTTCAGAGGAGGGTGAAATCATCTTTGCCCCCCTTGATCGAGTAGCTGATGCAGCGGCAAGAAACGTGGCCAGCCAATGGGGTAAGGTTTTGGGATGTTCCATACGAGTAGCCTCTCCAAGGGAACCCCTTTCCCATTTTCAGGATGATGCCCTTTTTATTCTGGTCGCATCCAAGACACTGAAAGGCAGACTCCTCACAAAATTAATGCAGAAAATGCCTTCACAGTGCCTCTGGTTTGGACCGGAAATTCCTGAAAAAGCGGCCCAAATCTTTAATAGATCATTAGGATATTTCGCGCTAAAGGACAATTTTGCGTCTTGCAAAAGCGATGTTCTCTATGCAGGACTCGGTTTTCTCTTCATCAACGCATGGAAAGGGAAGGCACTTGCCAAGGCAGAAATTGTGGAAAAGCATTTCAGAAGGGGTGCGGATATCATCCAGTTGATTTTGGATAATGTTTCACTGAAAAAGACCATTCTGGAGGTAATGGCTGAAAATAGCACCTATAAGACAACTTTTTTTATTGGACACTATATAGGGACTGGGCTTGGCTGGGTAGATCGTTTCGACCAGGCCGGACATTTTGTCACGGAATGGCATCCATTTGGTGAAAGTGCCCATGGTCCACTGGTTACAGTGGACAACCGGGTTGAAAAGAAATTTGTTAAGCTCAGGGCCAGAAATCAAATGGTGTCGATTTATAGCGAAGAGCTGGTCTCAAAGTGGGAATATCGTTACTTGAAAGGAAAAACTACAGATATCTTTCTGAACCAGCCTCCAAGAGACCTCTCCTTTCGGGCTGAAACACCATTCTTTGCAGAAGGGCACTGGTATTTCCCAGAATTGCGAACTGACTACGATGCGGCCCAAGACAATCTTATCATCGTGGATGCAACCAGCGACCGCTACTTCAGTCAGGCCCTCGATGAACTGGCAAACTACGGATGTCGATACGCCCGGATAATTGTCATTTCACAGGAGGCATTTCGAAATGATCCAGAAAAAAGAGCATTATATAGGTATCCCATCAGTCGACTGATATTCATGCCATCCCTTGAAGGGCAAGGCGAAAAAATTCCTATCTCTGAACTCCACTTGCCCTTTGCAATGAACCTTATGGGTGTGGCGATGGCAGCAGCTACGGCAGAAACCGGAAGGATTCCTTCCGGAACAAGAAAGGGGGAAAAATAGAATCATGTTTTATATTGTAGGTGAACGAATAAATACATCACGGAAAAAAGTTCAAGAGGCGGTTGTGAATAAAGATAGTGCCTACATCCAGGGAGATATCAAAAAACAGCAGGCAGCGGGCGCGGCCTTTATTGATGTCAATGCTGGGGCCAGGATCGGACACGAAAAGGCGGATATGGAATGGCTCCTTACGGTAATTCAAGAAGTAGCTACCATTCCTTTGTGTCTGGACAGTCCAGACCCGAAGGTCTTAGAAATGGCCTATGGGATGGTCAAAGATAGGCCAATGATCAATTCCATCAGCCTGGAAAAGGAACGTTATGATGCCATGGTGCCATTCCTAAAGGGAAAGGATTGTAGCGTGGTGGCCCTTTGCATGGATGATTCTGGCATGCCAAAAAGTGCTCAGGATGTGATTGATAGGGCAAGGAGGTTGGTGAAAGGTCTCGAGGAAATAGGCATAAAAAGAGAATCAATCTTTATTGACCCCCTCATCCAACCCATAAGCACCGACACTACAAAAGGGCTTATGGCCATGGATGCGGTGAGGGGAATCATGAAAGAGATACCAGGTGTTCGTACGATATGTGGTCTTTCCAATATCTCTTATGGTCTTCCTCAGAGAAGGATTATCAACAGGACCTTTCTGGCTTTACTTATGTGTGCCGGTCTTGACGCTGCTATCATCGACCCTATCGACGATAAGATCATGGGTGTCCTTAAAACCACAGAAATGCTGATGGGAAATGATGAATATTGTGCGAGCTATCTCAAAGGTGTGCGAGCTGGGCAGATAGTTTCTTGAGCGTCCTGAGGTAAAAGATTGCTCAATGAAAAGTGCTGAACTATCGACAAATCTGGTCTAATAGAGATTTAACA
>Ga0233412_10001079_pt1 | contig 14875 bp, 9 predicted proteins | sample Na_anoxic_4_MG_FD_180667 | JGI IMG/M metagenome (GOLD analysis project Ga0233412, IMG submission 180667) | Seawater microbial communities from Saanich Inlet, British Columbia, Canada - Na_anoxic_4_MG | ecosystem: Environmental > Aquatic > Marine > Inlet | place: Canada: British Columbia...
AGAAACTATAAAAGTAGATTTATCTAAAAAAGATCCTGTAGAAGAAGAAGTAACAAAAGTTGTTATTGACGAAACTAAGGAAGAGCCAGTAAAAGAAATTGTTGAAGAAAAAACTGAAGAAGCTACTGAGGAAAAAGTAACACCAATACAAGAGGTTACTGAAGAAGAAAAAGTAGAAGAAGTAAAAGAGCCAGTTATGGAAACTGCTCCAGAGCCAGCTAAGCCAGAAATTAACTTACCAGAAAACGTAGAAAAGTTAGTTAAGTTTATGGAAGAAACAGGTGGTACAGTTGAAGACTACGTTAGACTAAATGCTGATTACAGCAATATAAACGACGATGCTTTAATTAGAGAATACTACAAACAGACTAAACCACATCTAGACATCGAAGAGGTTAACTTCTTATTAGAAGATAACTTTTCATTTGACGAAGACATGGATGAAGAGCGAGATATAAAGAAAAAGAAACTCGCCTTCAAAGAAGAAATTGCTAAAGCCCGTAAATTTTTAGAGGACACTAAGAGTAAATACTACGACGAAATCAAGTTGAGACCCGGCGTAACTCAAGACCAACAAAAAGCTACTGACTTTTTCAATAGATACAACGAAGAACAGAAAATGGTTCAAAATCAACACAAGAGGTTCCAGAATAACACTAAAAACTATTTTAACCAAGAATTCAAAGGTTTTGACTTCAATATTGGTGAAAAGAAATTTAGATATGGAGTTTCGGATACTGATGGTGTTGCTAACACCCAATCTGATCTAACTAATTTTGTTGGGAAGTTCCTTAACGAGAAAGGTGAAGTAAAAGATTATGCTGGTTACCACAAAGCCATTTACGCTGCTGAAAACGCTGATACAATAGCTAATCATTTCTATGAGCAAGGCAAAGCCGATGCTGTAAAGGATATGATGGCTAAATCCAAAAACGTAAGTAATGAACCTAGAGTAACATCTACAGGTGATGTATTTATTAATGGGTTAAGAGTAAAAGCAATTAGCGGTGTAGATAGTTCTAAGTTAAAAATAAAAACAAAACAAAAATAAAACTTAAAACTAAAATAAAATGGGATTAGATATAACTAATGCTCCGGGATTACTCCCTCATCAAAAGAAAGTTACTCTAAGCGAGAACTACCTTTCTTTTACTGACGGAACCCAAACTTTTGCTCAGCAATACTTACCAGAATTGTATGAGGCAGAGGTAGAGAGATTTGGTAACAGAACGTTACAAGGTTTCTTAAGAATGGTTGGCGCTGAAATGCCAATGACATCAGATCAAGTAATTTGGTCTGAACAAAATAGATTACATATTTCTTATGATGGTTGCACCATTGCTAGTAATACTACTATCACTGTTCCTGTTGAAGCTGGAAAACAGTGTGTTATTAGAGTAGGCTCTACAATTGTAATTTCAGAAGGATTAGTAACTTTAAAAGGTAGAGTTTCTGGAGTAGCTGCAGCTGTAGCTGGGCCACCAAGAACTGCGACTGTTACTGTTGAAACTTACAAAGTTGCAAACATGGCTTCATTGGCTGGTACTGCTGGTGCTGCTAAAGTTTTTGTATACGGTTCTGAATTTGCAAAAGGAACTCAAGGAATGGAAACTGTTAACACTACTGGCGCTGCTGTTGCGGCTGTTCAACCTGATTTTAAACAATTCAATAACAAGCCAATTATACTAAAAGACTTCTATGAGGTTTCTGGTTCTGATGCTTCTCAAATTGGATGGGTTGAGGTTGCTACTGAAGATGGTACTTCTGGATACTTATGGTATCTAAAAGCTGAATCTGAAACAAGATTGCGTTTTGAAGATTACTTAGAAATGAGCATGGTTGAAGCTGAAAACAACGGCGCTAATGGAGGCGTTGCTTTAGCTACTGGTGTTACAGACGCTGGTTCTGAAGGTTTATTTGCTGCTATTGAAGCAAGAGGAAACATTTATAACGACTTTGCTGGTGCTGCTGCTCCAGGATCTGGCGCTTTAGGTGATTTCGATGCTATTCTTAAGCAGTTAGATAAGCAAGGTGCTATTGAAGAAAACATGTTGTTCTTATCTAGAGCTACTGCTCTTGATTTTGATGATATGATTGCTGCTATGAATGGTGGTTATGCTTCAACTGGTGCTGCTTCTTACGGTTTATTTAACAATGAAGAAGATATGGCGCTTAACTTTGGATTTTCTGGTTTTAGAAGAGGTTCTTATGATTTCTACAAAACTGACTGGAAATACTTAAATGATGCATCTACAAGAGGTTTAACTGGGGATATTGATGGTGTGTTGATTCCTGCTGGAACATCTACTGTTTATGATCAAATGTTAGGTCAAAATATCAGACGTCCTTTCTTACATGTAAGATATAGAGCTTCTGAAGCTGATGATAGAAGAATGAAGTCTTGGGTTACTGGTTCAGTAGGCGGAGCTTACACTTCTGGATTAGATGCGATGCAAGTACATTTCTTATCTGAAAGATGTCTTTGTGTACAAGGTGCAAATAACTTCGTGTTATTTAAATCTACTATATAATTATTAACATTTAAAAGATAAAGAAAATGGGATATTTAAAATTAAGAAAAGCTGGTGGATCTGTTGATCTAATTCCAGCTGACAACATAATTCACGTAAAAGGTACTGAAGGTGCTGCTGAAAGTGGCATTGGTACCTTAGATGGTGCTGCTCCATTTGTTGAGATAGTTCAAGGAACTGTAGATTCTGCAGGGAAATTACTAGCTAGCAAAGTTATAGTAGGACCTGCAACAGGTGACGTTGCCACTACCACTTGCGCGAAAATTATGCAAGATGCTGTTAACACTGCAATCATCAAAGCTGCTTCGCAAATGGAGCCAGTTGAGGTTGATTTTAGTGGTGTATTAACAGATGCTAATTACACAGGTACAGACGCTAATGTAACTAGCGCTGCTCCTACTATTGAAACATATAGTTAAAACACAATAACAAGATCCCGCTTAGGCGGGGTCTTTTTTAATTATTATATTATATTATATTATGGAAACAAAAGAAAAAAAGGCTCCAGCTAAACCTGTGGCAAAAGAAATTAAAAAAGATACTTGGGAAATTAAAGATAGGTATTATCATTTAATGCACAGTAAATCTCCTTTAACATTTAGAATTAACTCTAAACACTCTGCTAGAAAACCTCTAATGTACTTTGATGAAGCAAAAGGCTATAATAGAGAACTTAGGTATGCAACTAACATGAAAAGTCCATTTGTTGATGAACAAGTAGGATCTGTAACCTTAGGTCATATTGTTTTTGAAGATGGTGTATTAATGGTACCTAAATCTGACGTAGCTTTGCAAAAAATGCTTTCATTATACCATCCAAACAGAAATAAATTATACTCTGAAAAAGATGATGTACAAGAAGCAACTGATGACTTGGATTACTTAGAATTAGAAATAGAAGCTTTAAACGCTGCTATGACTATGGATGTTGACCAAGCTGAAGCTATATTAAGAGTTGAATCTGGTTCTAGTGTATCTAAGATGAGTTCTAAAGAACTTAAAAGAGATTTAATGTTATTTGCTAGATCAAACCCTAGTTTGTTTATAGAATTAGCAAATGATGAAAATGTTACTCTTAGAAACTTTGGTATTAGAGCTACTGAAGCTAATATACTAGGTTTATCTCAAGATCAAAGAACATTTACTTGGGCAAGTAATGGTAGAAAATTAATGAACGTTCCTTTTGACGAAAACCCATATTCAGCATTAGCTGCGTGGTTTAAAACTGACGAAGGTGTTGAAGTTTATAAATCTATCGAGAAAAAGTTCAAATAACAAGTGACTATAATTATGAGGGGTTACACAAGTAACCTCTCTTTTTAAAATATTAAAATGGCAATAAACGTAGATACAGTATATAAAACGGTATTACTTATACTAAACAGCGAGCAGCGTGGATATATGACGCCTGACGAGTTTAATAGAATAGGTAGTCAAGTCCAAAGACAAATATTTGAGGCTTACTTTGAAGACTTGAACCAACAGCTACGCGTGCCACAGTCTGATATGGAATACTCTAATAGAGTTGCTATTACAGATGAAAAAATTGCAGAATTTAAAACTGAAAATGACCAAACAATAGCTGAAAAAACTATTGGTGGTACAAATCCTTTTACAACTCCTTCTGAGTTATATAGACTAGGTTCAATAACTTATGAACCAAATACTGCAACATATAAAGAAATGCAGAGAGTAGGTAGAGCAGAAATATACAATATTAGAAAAGCTCCTTTAACTGCACCTACAAAAAACTACCCAATATATTTATACGAAGACAATAAAGCTTTAGTTTATCCAGATACAATAATTGATCCTTTACATATTAAAATGCAATATGTTAAAAAACCAACTGACATTAGGTGGGGTTACAATACAGGTGCGCTAGGTCAATATGTATTTACTAATTATCCTTATGTAGCTACATCTATAAATATAGGTGATATATCTAGTTCAATATCTTCTAATACAGTAGCTTCTGCTACTGATAACACCTACACTAATGCTACTTACACCGGTGGATCAGGAACTGGAGCTACTTTTGATGTTGTCGTATCTGGAACCACGGTTAACTCAATTACAGTTATCTCACAAGGTTCTGGGTATGCTGTTGATGATCAAATAACATTTCAGGGGACTGACTTTGGTGGCACAGGGACCACTGTTTTAACATTAACTTCTGCTAATTTATTTTCAGGTTCTACTCAAGGATTTACTAATTTTGAATTACACAACTCTGAAAGAGCTGAAGTTATATTAAAAATATTACTTTATGCTGGTGTAGTCATAAGAGATCCTCAAATAATACAAGTTGCGGCTCAAAAGGTACAACAAGAAGAAGTAAACGAAAAATCATAATAAATGGGACTATTAACAGAAACTAACGCTCAATATTACTCTGGACAACAGGTATTTACTCAACCCGCAGTAGTAAATCAAGTATTCGACTGGACTGGAAACACTGATTTAGTAGTGACTTTAGCTGGAGTTTCTAATACTAACTTTAAAGTTTTAGTTAATAATGCTCCAATAACATACGTTGCCTCTACTCCAGGTGCTAGTCAATATACGTTATCCGCGGCTAACCAAGTAACAATAGGTGGAACTCAAGTTACTGGAGATGTTATAGAAATAAAATTATTACAGTTTGCTATAGATAATAACTATGGCAGCTATGAGTATATAAAGCTAGATGATGTTATAAATAACTTTATTGTAGCTTACGTAGGAGCTGGTAAATTAATACCATCTGCTAAGAGAACTGATATAATGTTTCATGCTAAAAGAGGTTTACAAGAGTTTAGCTACGATACATTGAAAAGTATCAAGTCACAAGAATTAACTATACCACCAAGCTTATCTATAGTTATACCACAAGATTATGTTAACTATGTTAAGTGTTCATGGATAGACGATGTTGGAGCTAAACATATCATTTATCCAACTAGAGTAACTTCTAATCCAACAGAACTACCTATCCAAGATGATGATGGTATACCAACTCAAGATGCTCAAGGTGAAAACAACCTAGCAAAACAATCAAAAACTGAAACTAGATGGGATAGTAGATCTTTAACAACTGATTTACAACCTGATGATTACAGAATACCTAGAAGAGACTTTTTAATAGGCCAGAGATATGGTTTACAACCTGAAGAAGCTCAAGTAAACGGTATGTTTACTATAAATGAAAGAACAGGTACTTTTTCTTTCTCAAGTGATTTAGCAGGTAAATTAATTATACTAGAATATATATCTGATGGTTTATCTGTAGACTTAGACATGAAACTACCTAAGATGGCAGAACAAGCGATGTATATGCATATAGCTTATTCTATATTATCAGGTAGAGCAGGTATTCCAGAGTATGTAGTAAATAGATTCAAAAGAGACCGATCTAGCGCTCTTAGAAACGCTAAAATACGTTTAAGCAATATAAAGATAGAAGAGATATCTCAAGTGTTTAGAAACAAATCTAAATGGATTAAACATTAAGTATGCCAGAAATTAAAAATACTTTTTTAAAGTCTAAGATGAATAAAGACTTAGATGCTAGACTTATACCTAATGGTGAATATAGAGATGGCCAAAATATTAGTGTTAGCTCTTCTGAAGGATCTAGTGTTGGGGCTCTAGAGAACATAAGAGGAAACAAACTTTTAACTAACTTCGGTTTAACAGATTTTAATTTAGAAGTTATAGGTAATTATGTAGATACTGCCAATAATAGAATATTTTTCTTTATAACAAATTTTTCAGACTCTTCTACGAATAGTTTAAGAAACTTATCTAAGCAAAGCGCTAATGCTGTTGGATCTGGAGATTATACTAATTTTGTTAGATTTGGAGCTAATAATTATATAGCTTATTGCGAGTTTCCGTCTGAGAGTAATGAAAACATAAATAGTTCTAATATAAAGTTTAAAGTAATAGTTTCCGGAACTTTTCTTAACTTTTCAAAAACTCACCCTATACTAGGCGTTAACTTAGTTGAAGATTTACTTTTTTGGACTGATAATAGAAATCAACCAAGAAAAATAAATGTAAAAACAGCTATAGCAAACCCAATAATATATTACACTCACGAAGATCATATTTCTGTAGCTAAGTATGCGCCGTATAGTTCTATATCTTTTTTAGATACAGTAAATGGAACAATTAAATCTACTTTAAAAAACGAAGTAGACGAATGGCTTCCGCCTTTTTTTGGAGCTCCAGGTCAAGTTCCAATAAACCAATCTCATGATTTTTTAATATTTAACTCTAGTTCTTCTTATACTGATATAGCTGCACACTTAGGATCAGGAGTTCCATCTATAGATATTAGAGTAAGAAATATGAACGATGAAGAAAATGTTTACGCTTTAGTTCAAAACATAGATATATCTACAACTCCTGATAAGGTTTTTTTGAAAACAATAGATGGCGTTACAGTAACTGATATATCAACTCAATTAGGTTGGGGTGATAGTGGAGTGTATATGTTTCAAATAAAAAATCCAGACTATAGATCAAGTTTTAATGGCGATAAAGATTTATTAAAAGAAAAGTTTGTAAGGTTTAGTTATAGGTTCAAATATGACGACGACGAATATTCTTTAACAGCTCCATTTACACAACACGCTTTTGTTCCTGAGCAATATGGATATTTTACACAGCTAGACGACGAAAAAACTAAAGATTCAAGTATAGTTGATTTTATGGAAAATCAAATTACTACAGCTGGTTTAGTTATTGATTTACCATATTCTGTAAATGAAGTAGAAAATAAATTAAAACTAAAAGAAATACAATTACTTTACAAAACATCTGACGAAGAAAATTTAAAAGTCATAGCTGATGTAAATGTTAAAAACTTAAAATCTACTGTAGCTAGCGTTGTAATAAAAGAAGTTGGTAGAAACTACACTGCTGGTACATACAATAATGTTAATTTAGACGGTTTAGGAGCGGTTAGAGGTACTATAGTTGTTAGTGGTTCAGGTAGAGTTTCAAGTGCTGTAATAACCTCTTCTAATAATGGTTACTCTATTGGTCAAGAACTTACTGTGCCTCAGCTAGGTGGACCTCCTACTGGAGAAGGTGCTATTTTAACTATTACAGCTTTAGGATCTAGATTTGTATACAACTATACGTCTCAAAAACCTACAAAAGTACTACCAGAAAAAGAAATAGTAAGAGTAAGTGATATAGTACCTATGAGAGCAGCTAGCCAAGAGGCAGTAGGAAATAGGATAATATATGGTAATTTTTTACAAAACAATAAAAGCTTAGAAAAACTAGATTATTCACTAGGTAAAGTAAATAAAGGAGATTCAACTTCTAATATTAATAAAGAGTTTTTAAATCACACTTTAAAGCAAGGTAGATCTTACCAAGTAGGTATTGTTCTTCAGGATAGATATGGAAGATCTTCAAATGTGATTATAAACGATGCGAGTAATTCATCTACTAACTTAACATCAACAATATTTAGTAGCTACACAAATGGAGGTACAAACCCTTTAACTTGGCCGGGCGACTCGTTGCAAATTTCTTTTAATGAACCTATACCAACTGAAAAGAAAGATGATTATAATGGTATTTGGGTAGAAAACGAAAATCCTTTAGGTTGGTATACTTATAAAATAGTTGTGCAGCAAAAAGAACAAGATTATTACAATGTTTATACCCCAGGAACTCTAACTGGCAATGTTATATACACAGGCGCTTTTGACACAGCATTAACGCCTTTAACATATTCTGAAGATTCAAGTATATCTCATATAGCCTTGTTCAATGACAATATAAATAAAATACCAAGAGAGTTACAAGAAGTAGGTCCTTCTGACGATATATATTCCTCTAGCACAGTATTATTTAATAGAGTAAAACAATTAAACTATTCAACTACTTCAGGGTTTGCATTTGTTAATCAACAAAATTCTTCTCCTAAAAAAATAGAAGTAACTAATATTAAGCCATTTATAGAAATGGGTGATTGGACAACTAAGAAAAATATAAACTTACATTACTCAAATGCTACTTCCAATCAACATTCTCAATATCCAGATCCTACTTATATATATCCAGGTCCTCAAGGAAATGTAGATCCGCTATACTTAAACAATAATAAAAATCCTTTAGTAGCAACGTTGAAAACTAAAAATAGATTAGGGTTTAAAGGAGTTGATCAAGGTAGCGCAACTTTTAAGTTTGCTAAAGATTTAATGGTTTTTGAAACTAAACCTTTTAAATCAGCTTTAGATATATATTATGAAACTTCTACATCTGGAAAAATACAAGAGTTAAACCAGTCTATAGCTAACTCTATAACAGACTTTGACTCAAAAGCGCCTAATGATACATCTGTCGTAGTAACAGACGGGTTTTTAGAAACTGCTACTGTAGGAAGCACTGTTACTAACGTTTTTCAAATAATAAACTCTAATTTAACACCTGTTCAAGATATATCTGCTAATATAACCATAGAAGAAGTTAAAAACGGCAATGGCACTGTGGTAACTTCTCCTTTTAATGTATCACAAGTTTCAGCACCTTCAGCTCCTAGTACTCCAGCAACTTTTAAGCTTGTCGCCGCTACTAGAATTGTTTTTGATGCGGACTCTGATGTTGAAAATAGCTACACGATTAAGTTTAGATTACATGTTGATGGTTTTCCAGATGTTTTAGTTGATAAAGATGTTGATTTGACAAATATTCAACCTAAAATATATAGGATTTCAAAACCAGTGTCTCAACAGACTTACCCTGGTATATATGGATCTTTAATAGAAAATACAGGCATACAACCATTTTTAAATACTAATGGTATTCCTGCAAATTATTTAACTGATTTAGATGCTAATAATCCTCAACCTTTTAACCCTACTGTTTCTTGGAGTGGTGAATATGCTATAAGTGTAGCAACAAGAAGCGATGTAAATCTCAGCACTGACGGTGGTAATTTTAAGCTTCCTGTTGCCGACATAAGCCATACTAGCAATGGTTACGATCCACTTTCTCTCCCGTATGATGAAAATAATTTTAATAGATTTCCAGTTTCTTCAACGCTAAGACTTCAAGGTCTTACATATAGAATTAAATCAGCTATAAGATATGATGCTTATGCTTATTCATTTAACATCACATCAATTGGCGCTGCAATAACGCGTTATTTGTCAGTAGTTGATGCTCAAAATACAGCTGTTAATAAGGTTTCTAATTTTGTTATAGATACAAATAGCAACACGGGTCAAGCTACTCTTTCTTTTACAATACCAGGAGGAGGTAAAATATCTAAAAGCGAATTACCAGATAATTACCCAGGTCAAAATCAATACAAAGGATCTTGGTTGTATGATGTTATTATAGACGTGTCAGACGCTTCTGGATCTACAGGATTTTTAAGATCAAATGAGTACCATGTTCAATTTTTAATAAAAAAATAATGGGTTTTAATTTAGAAGTAAAGTACTATAATTCGTTTTGGTTAAAACAGGTTACCACTCCACTAATATCTAACAATAGCAGTCTTATGCCTAGATATGTAAAGTTATTTCCTGGCATACCTTTCTTAAACAATACCGACGATAATTATCCTAATTTTCCTACAACATCTAGTAATACAGCACCTTACTCAAATGTCTATGCTCAACCAAACGCTGAGTATAGCTTTTCAAACGGTTCTAACTGGATAATAGAAGAATCTAGAATAAGAGGTGGTTACAACAACACCCAAGTCGATTTAGGAGTTAGAGCTTATTTAAAAGAAGACTCAAACGATGTTAAACATAGAAATAACGCTTTGATATATTCAGGTGTTTTTAACTCAAGAACAAATATAAACAACACTAACATTTTTTCAGTAGCTGAAGACATAACAAAAGCAGTAGATCCTCACAACGGGTCTATACAGTTGTTATACGCTATGGATAATAATTTAACTATATTTCAAGAAAATAAAGTTAGCCAAGCTCTAATAGATAAAGATGCTATATACTCAGCTGAAGGAACTCCAATAAGAGCTACATCTAACGTGGTAATAGGGCAAGTTACTCCATATAGCGGTGATTACGGAATAAGTAGAAATCCAGAAAGTTTTGCTTATTTTGGTTTTAGAAGGTATTTTGCAGATAAAGATCGTAATGCTATAATGAGATTATCAAGAGACGGTTTAACTGAAATATCTGGATATGGAATGGCAGATCACTTTAGAGATGAATTATCTAAGCTTTCAGATAGAAAAGTAATAACTACTACTCCTTTTCCACTAGACTACGATCAAACAACAGGCGTAATAGTTCAAGGTCCACAAGACCCTAGGTATCAAGCGTCTCCACCGGTAGCAATACCAGCACCTTTAGGAGCTTGGGTTAGGGTAAATCCTAAGGGTATAAGTGACTTGCAAGAGTTAATAGTTGGCTCACAAGTTCAAATAAATACAAACGTTAGTGGCGGTGGAGTTTGGCAGTCTGTTAATTCTTTTGTTATAGGTATTGGTACAATAGATATTTCAGGCGCTTCTAAAAATGTTGTTTTTTTAGATAATGGTCCTTTGCAAATATATTCTCCAGGAGTTGTAGCTGATCCTCAAATAAGATTTGTTTATTATGAAAAAGACAAAATAGAAGGTGGTTTTGATAACTACAAAAACAACTATACAATATCTTTACAAAGACATTCAGGTAGTAAAAGTATTGATGAAACAAGTGATTACTATAATACACTTACATTTGATGAAAGAGTAAGTGGCTGGACTACGTTTTATACTTATAGACCAAATTTCATGTTTAGTTTAAAGAACAACTTTTTTACAACTAAAAATGGCTCTTTATATCTACATTACGATGCAGATGCTAATGCAAACGAATATTATGGTGTATCTAATAACTCATCTATAACTTTTGTTTTTAATGCAAGTCCTTCAATTAATAAAAACTTTAAAACAATAAACTACGAGGGGAGTAGTGGTTGGCAAGTTGAAAGTTTTGTTTCTGACACTTTCACGCTTCAACCTAATATCAACCAAGATTTAGACCAAACTAACTCTGTAAAAAGCTACGAAGAAGGATTATACACTGAAGGAGGTATACCCTATAGAGCTGGTTTTTATTTAAAAGAAAATAAATATTATGCTAATCTAGTTAATAACAGTGAGGCAACGCCTGGCGAAGTAGTGTTTGGATCTTCTATGACAGGTATAAAAGGATATTTTGCTACAGTTAAATTATCTACAGATTCTGCTACTAGACCTGGCGGAACAAAAGAATTATTTGCTGTATCAACAGAATTTGCAGTATCATCAAGATAAAATATTATGGGAAAAACTTTAGAGGAACAATTAGCAGAACTACAAAGACCTAATCAAACATACAATATGTGGGCGGTGGCAGGAGCTGCTGTACCATCTGCTATATTAGGTGTAGATGCTTTTATAAAAAATAGAAAAGCAAAAACTGATTTGAAGAAACAACAAGGTTATGTTGATACTCTTATGAAAAATTATATGGAAACTCCTATATATAATCCATATGAGAATTTAAGTGTTGCTACTCAAGCTAATCAGATTAAAATGGAAGAAACTGATAAAGCTTTAGCTAATACGCTAGATACATTGAGAGCTCAGGGAGCATCCGCAGGTGGTGCAACTGCACTTGCGCAAGCAGCGCTTAGAAGTAAAGCTGGTATTGCAGCTGATATTGAAAAGCAAGAAGTGTTTAATGAAAGATTAAAAGCTCAAGGAGAAATAATGGTTCAAAATGCTGAAATGCAAAGAAGTGGCCAACAAATGGATTACGAGCAAAGTAAGGCTGATCAATTACGTATGGAACAGTTTGCTTATGGTGAAAGAGCAGCTGATATGGCTGGAGCATTAGGTAGCTTAGGTTTACAAGCTGCTAGAGGATTAGGTAGCAACACAAATAAAAGACAAAAGTCAAGTAACAACCAGCAAGACAAAACTTTTATGGACGATGCTAGTATAAGAAATAGAGCAGCACAGCAAGAAATAGAAAGAGATTTTCAAGAAAGAATGCAAAACAGTTTAATTGATAATACAGATGGTGATAGTTTAACTCTAGTAGATGAAATTTTTGACACTAATATTAATAATACAAACTTTACTGCAAACGCTTCAAACGCTGCAAATCAGACAGGTTTAGATCAAGTAGCAGGTATGCAGCTCATGGACCCAGGCAATAGCCCATCGTTAAATGTTAACCAGCCAACGCCTTCCGTGGGGAATGTAATTACTGGAACCACTTATTTATACCCTGAAAACCCTAACTTTATTCCTGAGCAGTTTAGAAAGTTTGACAAAGATGGTAACATTATAAATCCTTTTAAATATGATGCAGATGGTAAAATATTAAATATGTATCCCATAAAATAAGTAAACTATGCCAAGAGTAAAAACAATAAGTCCAGGTAGATTAACTGGTATAAGCGGATTAACAAGAGAAGCATCTAGACAAGTAGGTAGGCAAAAAGATATTGAATATCAATTTGCGTTGCAAGATTGGCAGGCTGAAAAAGCTAAGCTTGAAGGTATAAAGCAAGAGCAATTAAACTATTTAGATCAAAAGATGAAAATGATAGCTGGCGAAGAACAAGCTGGTGGTGCTACTTTTGATGAAGGATTTAAAAAAGCTCAGATGCAACAAGCTAAAGAATATGCTAGTATTGTTTCTGATATTAAGCTTGGTAATATAGATCCAGGAGATGGTTATGCTAAATTAGCAGTATTTGATCAATCATTAAAAAACATAGAAACTGCAATACCTAATATAAACGCTTTTAGCAAAAGGATTCAAGATGCTATAAACAAAGAAGAAGGTGAAGTTGGTTCTTTTATTTATGACGGCTCTGGTAGGACTGGTCAGGTAGCTCAATTATTTAATGATATGTATTCGCCTACTAAAAATGGTAATGTATCTACAGTTATTGAAAATGGAAAAACTTTTTTAGTTCATAAAGATGGGCAAAAAATATCTATAGAAGGTTTAAATGCTATAATGAGTGGTGAAAATCCTGATTACCCTATAAACTTTGTTGAAGACCCAAGAGAAGCTTTGCAAGCTGTTCATGATGTCATGATGAAAGAAAATGAAAGCAAATTTAAAATTAGAAAAGGAACTAAAGTAAAAAAAGATGGAAAAATAGTGACTACCACTAAAGATCAATATTATTTAAAAAAAGGTTCAAACTATGATTCTATGTTAAAGGAAGCTGTTGTGCCTATACTAGATGATGATGAAAAAATGAAAGGTTTTTGGCTAAATTTAACCAAAGATAATGATAATATTGAAGGAGGTTGGAGTAACAGTGAAGAACAAAGAAAAATAGCTCAACAAGCTTTAGTTGATATGGCTAGAAACTCTTTTGGACCTAAAAACGATGTATTAACTATAGATGTTTCGCTACCTAAAGGCGACGAAGAAGATGGTGACGGTGACGACAAGAAACCTATTAGCTTGTCATATAAAAGTTGGATAGATGAAAACTTAAAAGGCTCATCAACAGTTACTACAAATATGGGTGGTCAAAAAGAAGCAAAAATGATGCCAATGTCTCTTACAAAAAAAAGAAAAAAGGTTTTAGAAAAAGTTAGACTATTTAATACTGTAGATTTAGCATATGGTAGTGATGATAGAGTTGCAAATGCAAAAGGTAATAAAGCTGATCCTAATAAACTATATCAACTTGTAAAAGTTCCAGGTGCAGGAAGTTTTAATGCTTTTGAAGTTACAATAAGTGACGAAGACATATTGAATGATGAAGCTTTAAATAAAATACTTATAGATTATAATATAAAATTTAACAAATCGGTTAAATCAAGATAAAATATGAACTTAGACTTAGTGCTAAAAGAGTACGTAGCAACCGCTAATAACTCAGATTACAACGGCGACTATAATATTATAAATAGTAAGTTTCCAGAATTAAAAGACTTTGATGAGAATGTTTTAAAAGAATATGTTTTAACAGCAAACAATGAAGAATATGGCGGAGATTATAGTATTATAAATAGTAAGTTTCCAGAGTTTTTTCAAAGTGATCAAACAAGCAAAACTAATGAAAAAGAACCTGTTAAAGAGGAAAAACTTGAAATAACAGAGCAAGACTGGACAGATACTGAAGAAAACTTTTTAAATAAAAATAAAGAAAAGCTAGCTAAGCTTTATCCTAATTTTGAATTTGAAGAATCTACGTTTGATATTAACGGTATTACTGCAAAAAATAAATCAACAGGTGAAGAAGAAAGCTTTGATTTAGCAGGCACATCTTTTCAGTTTAGTGATTTTAATGAGTTTAAAGAATTTGTAAGTAAAAAGACTGAAACAGATCCTGTAAAACAAGAAGTGTAT
>Ga0233412_10001081_pt1 | contig 14859 bp, 18 predicted proteins | sample Na_anoxic_4_MG_FD_180667 | JGI IMG/M metagenome (GOLD analysis project Ga0233412, IMG submission 180667) | Seawater microbial communities from Saanich Inlet, British Columbia, Canada - Na_anoxic_4_MG | ecosystem: Environmental > Aquatic > Marine > Inlet | place: Canada: British Columbia...
CATCTTGACTTGTAAGTTTTGTTGAAGCAGCAGATGGTGTAGCTAATACAATTGAAAGTGGTGGTGCAAGAAGAGCTGCAGCTATTGCTCATGTTGATGTAAGTCATCCAGAAGTAATGGACTTTATTGATGCTAAATTAGTACATGGTAAGTTATCACATTTTAATATATCAGTAAATGTAAATGATCAATTTTTAGAAGCGGTTGAAGCTAATGATGATTGGACATTTAAATTCAATCAAAAGAAGTATGGAACTGTTAAAGCTAAAGTTATTTGGGATAAAATAGTTGAAAACATGATGACTAGCGCTGAACCTGGTCTTATCAATTGGACTAATTTTTCTAAAAATAATTCTTATTATTTTGAACCAGTTTTAGGAACTAATCCTTGTGGAGAAACAACTCTTGGACCATATGGTGTTTGTGATTTAGGATCTCTTGTACTTCCAAATTTTATTACAGGTAGTGTTAATACAAACTGGATTAAATTAGAGCAAACAATTAAACTGGCTGTAAGATTCCTTGATAATGTAATTCAATGTAATAAATATGTCCTTAAACAAATTGAAGTCAATGCTAATAAATCAAGACGTATTGGTATTGGTGTTCTTGGTGTAGCTGAATATTTATTTGCTAAAAAGGTTCGTTATGGATCAGATAAATCTATAATGGAACTTGAAAGACTTATGCAATTCATTAGAAATAAATGTTATGAAGCATCCATTGAATTAGCTGCTGAGAAGGGTGCATTCCCTGCTTTTGATCCGATTCATTATGGTAAGGCATCATTTATACGAAAGCTTCCAGCGTCTATGAGACTCGATATTAAAAAATATGGAGTTCGTAATTGTACATTACAAGCTATTGCACCAACAGGAACAATTAGTCTTCTTACTCCTTATACAAGCTCAAGCGAACCTCTTTTTGCTAAAGCATATGAAAGAAGAGATCGTGTTGGTAATAGAATTTATATTCATCCAATGTATGAAAAGATGGTTAAAAATGGAGAAGAAATTCCAGAATGGTTTGTAGATTCATTTGATCTTCAACCAGAAGACCATTTTAATATTCAATGTACTGTTCAAAAATATGTTGATGCATCTGTTTCTAAAACAATTAATCTTCCAAGAGAATCAACAACAGAAGATTTGAGTAGATTATTACTTGAATATGTACATGATCTTAAAGGTGTTACTGTATATAGAGATGGGTGCCGTGGAGAACAACCACTTAATCAAATATCCACAGAAGACGCAATTAAACATATTCAATCTGGTGTAGTTAAAAATTCATTAGAAAACGGTGATGTAGCATGTTTAAGTGGGAATTGTGAAATATGAAAAATATGACTTTGATTTGTGGACCTTGTGTTATAGAAGATGAATATCTTTTTTATAAAACTGCTGAAGAAATTATAGAAATTGTTTCTGAATATGAAAATATAGATTTTTATTTTAAAGCATCCTGTGTTAAAGATAATAGAACTAATAATGAAAATTATATAGGTGTTGGATTTGATCGAGGAATAGAAATGCTTCTTAATGTTCAATCTAGATTTAATGTTAATATAACCACTGACTTTCATACTGAAACTCAAATAAAAGAATATGGATCAAATGTTGATTTAATTCAAATTCCAGCATTTTTATCTATGCAATCTTCTCTTATTAATGAAGTTGTTAAATTAACCAAACCTGTTCATCTTAAAAAACCTCAATTTTTAAGTCCTGGTAATATTCATAAACCAGTATCAAAAATCAAAGATCAAAATCCTAATATTCAAGTTATGATGACTGATAGGGGTACGATGTTTGGTTATGATTCTGTTATGTTTGACCCTCGTCATATTAGAAAAATGAAAGAAACATATAAAGCTGATAAGGTTTTAATTGATATAACGCACCCTCAAAATCACTCAAAAGTTTATGATAGAACATATGCTCGTGACCTTGGTATGGCTGCACTTGCTTGTGATGTTGATGGATTATTTATTGAAAGTCATGTTGTTCCTGAACAAGCTTTATGTGATGCAGATTCTCAATTACGCACAATGCAATTAAAAATGTATTTAAAATCTTTTATAGAATTATATAGGTTTATAAATGATAGATAAAATTGAATTAATTAAAGATATTAATGATAATGATAGATATTGTCCTATTATGTTAAATGGAGAATTATTAGAAGAAGGTAATAAAAGAAAAAGTTATAACCAACATATTAGGATTTTTATGTTATCTGAGAATATAGATAATAATAGTTCTTATTTAGATTTAGGTTGTAATACTGGATATATTTATAAAGAATTAATAATGTTAAATCATGTTAAAGTTACTGCTATAGAAATAATAAACTCTTTAGTAAAATTATGTAAAAATATAGAAGAAATTGAAAAAACAGGAACAATTATCATACATATTGATATTGTACAATATATTCATAATTGTATTAAAAAAAATATTAAGTTTGATAATGTAACAATGTTATCTGTTTGGAATTTTGATGAAATAAATAAAAATATTAATAAAATGTTAATGATAACAAAAGATAAACTATTTTTAGAACCTACAAATCATGAAGGATATGATATAGAAATGTATAATAAAATATATATAAAACCTTTTCAAAAAAAATATAATGCTACAGTTTTAGGTTATACTGATTATCAAAATAGACCTTTAATTATGGTAACTAAATAATGTTAAATACTAATGAAGTAAGAATAGAAACAAATACTGAGTGTATGTATGCTTGTGTATTTTGTCCACACTCTACAAAGTTTATTAGAAAACAAGAACAAATGAGTATTGATACATTTAAATTTATTATTGATAAAATTAAGAAAGAGTTACCAAATATTACTGATATAACAATCTCAGGTTTTGGTGAAGCTTTTCATGTATCTGATTGGACAATTTTAGATAAAATAAGATATGGTAAAGATAGTGGGTATAAAGTTCATACATTATCAAATGGTTATTATTTATCTTATCCAAAAGTAGATGAATTAATTGAGATTGGAGTTGAGGATATTAGAATTAGTCTTCATTCTATTGAATATGAATCTTATAGAAAAATAACTAAAGCACCTCTTTATCAATTTAATAATGTTATGTGGAATATAAAATATATAATAGAAGAAACTGATATGAATTTAATATTAACTTTTGATATTATACCAGGAATTAACGATAACGAAATAGAACAAATTAAAAATAGATACGATAAAGTAGCTACAATTGAAATTTGGAAACCTCATAATTGGGTTGATACTTATAATTTCAGAAAAGGTGAAATAATAAAAAATACTTGTGGAAGACCATGGAATAGTCCATATCAAATCCAAGTTGATGGAACAGTTAATATGTGTTGTTTTGATTATAATGGAAAATTATTATTAGGAGATTTTCTTAATCAAACCATGAAAGAAATTTTTAATGATAATGTATTTCTTGATTTAAAGAAACACCATAAAAATGGAACATTAGAACAAACGAATTACATATGTAAAAATTGTGACCAGAGAAAAGATCAAACTGATATCATTATTTATAATAATAAATTTAAAAAAAATGATAGATTAAATAGGACTTCTACTAATTATGCAAAAATTTGATCAAAAAGTTATTATTCTCTTTGGAACATATAATAGTGGTAAAACAATAATTTATAATTTATTTAAAAAAGAAGAGAATTATAAATATTTAGATATCAATCCAGAACATATTCAATTTGATGATATAAAAAAACAACTTGATTTAAAAAGTTGGAATAGATTAAAAGTAATATTAAAGAATAATAGAATAAAAGAATATGAAGTATTTGAAAAATATGTTTTATATTTAATGAATAGATTTCCTGATTCTAATTTTGTTATAAAATCTGGTCAAAATGAATGGGTACATGAAAATGATTTAAATAAAAAATTTATTTGTATGAATGTTTTTAGACATCCTAAACTTTCTTGGTTAACAAAAAGTTACACAATGTCATTAGAAAAATTTATTGATTTGTATAAAAATGCTATGAAAGTTAGTTATGAAAATTATTTTATACCAGAAATTTTAGTTGAAAATATTTTAAATGATAAGTTATTAAATAAATTAATTATAAATAAGAAAAATTTAAAAAATATTAAATCAATTACACCTTATGATTCAAAATACTTGAAAAGAATTGATTTAAATATTATTCATAATGAATTAACAAAAATAGATGATGAATTTGGTGATATATTGAACCGGTTTAATAACAATAATATTGATAAAATTATAAATTTAACACTTAATAAACTTAAAAAAGATACTAACTATATACAGAAATTTGATCAAAAAGTTACTATTATTCATGGAACATTTAATAGTGGTAAAACAATAATTTATAATTTATTTAGAAAAGAAGAGAATTATAAATATTTAGATTTAGATTTAAGTCATAATGTAACTAGAAGTATACAAGAACAAACTGATTTAGAAAGTTGGGTTAAATTAAAACCATTATTAAAAAATAATAAAATAAAAAAATATGAAGTATTTAAAAACTACGTTTTATATTTAATAGATAGATTTCCTAATTCTAATTTTATTATAAAATCTGGTCAAAATGAATGGATAGATTCTGATAAAGTTGACATTATTGTAGAAAAATTTAATCATTTATTAGTTTTTAGAAATCCAAAAATTTCATGGATAACACAAAGTACTAGAAAATATATTTCATTAAAAAAATTTATCAACATGCATATAGATTTTTTAAAATTAATAAATAAAAATTTAGTACCAACAATCCATGTTGAAGATATTTCAAATGATATTTTATTAAATAAATTAATTAAAAATAAAAGAAATTTAAAAACCACTAAAACAATTACATCACATGATATAGAATTATTAAAACAGATTAATAAAGATACTATTTATAAAGATTTAAAAAGAATAGATAATGAATTAGGTGATTTATTAAAACCATTAAATTATAATAATGAAGAAATTGATAAATCTATAAATTTAATATTAGAAGGAAAATATATTATTGATTAAAAAGGATATATCTAACTATGCAAAAAACAATTTTTATTCATGGTTTATTTAATAGTGGTAAATCCTTAATTTATAATTTATTTGATGAAGAAAAATATAAAACAATAGATATTGACTATTATCACTTTGAAGAATATAAACCCTTTATAAAAGAACAATTTAATAAAAAAATAAAAAATTTAATATGTAGTAGTATTTTAGATAAAAGTATTCTTAATTTAGATACTTTTTTTGATATTCATAAAATTATTACGAATCAATATAAAGAATATAATTTTATTTTTAAACCAATGATAGAAATAAATATGTTAGATGATAAAAGAATGTATAATGAAAATTTTTATCATTTATTTATTATAAGAAATCCTAAAGTTGGTTGGATAACAAATCCTAATTGGATACCTTTAGATGAATATATTAGTTTATTTGAACCAGATCTTATAGGAATATTGAAAAGATATAAAGATATACTTCATATAATTAAAATAGAAGAAATTGTAGATAATAAAATAATAAATCAATTAATTGATGATAAACGTTTATTAAGTAAAGTTAAATCTTATACAGAGTTTGATTTGTTTCATCTTGATAAAAATATAAAAAGTGTTTATAAAGATTTAAAAATAATAGATGAAAAATTATTTGAGGTTATGAAATTTTTAGGTTATGACATAAATGATAACAAAGATTTAAATGAATTATTAGAAAAAATAAACTTTAAACCATACAACATTTAAAAAAGGAAAATTTAATGAAATACCTTATTGACACAGCGGAACAATCGGAAATTGATAAATGGAAAAATCAGGTAGATGGTGTAACTAGTAATCCATCTTTGTTAAAGAAAGCTAGTACTAATACAATAGATTTTCATAATAAAAACATTGAAAATTTTACAGATGTATTTATTCAGGTTCAAACAGTTGAAGAAACTGCATTATATAGTGATGAAACAATTTTTAAAGTTCCACTACTAATTACAGAGGATTTTAATGGATTTGGTTTACTACAATCTTTAGTAAGAATGGGTAAGAGAACTTGTGCTACCATTACTTATGATCTATTTCAATTTGATTATGCTTGTGAAGTTGGAGCTGAATATAGTATTGTATTATGTGCTAAAAATAAAAATAGTAGATTTCTAATAGAATGTGTAGATTTAAAAGAAGAAAGAAAATATAAAACTAAAATTATTGCTGCAAGTTTTAGATCTTTAGATGATGTTAACGATGCTGTAAGATTTGGTGCAGATTATGCAACTGTTCCACCTAAATATATGGGTGGTATATTTAGTAATTATGAAGCAGTTGAAGATTATAATGATTTTTATGGAATAGAATAATGAAAACTGTAGCAGTTATACCAGCTAGATTAAAGTCAACTCGATTTCCAAATAAAATTATACAAAAATTTAATGGACAAAGAATAATTGATAGGGTAATTGAAAATACTTTAGAATTAGATTTTATAGATGATGTTGTAATTGCTACAGATAATGAATCATTTGGAAAAGAAATAGTAGCTAAACATAGATTTGTTAAGGGGTATTATATAAGTGATGCTTGTTGTGGTACACATAGAGTATATCAATTTTATAAAACAAATCCTAGTTATAAATATTATGTTTCTATTCCATGTGATGAACCATTAATTAATTCCGTTGAAATTAATAAAACCATTTCAAATATTAATGAATCACATAGTGATGAAATTGTAACTCTTTATACTAATTTCTTTTGTGAAGAAGATTTACACAGTCCGTTATCTTGTAAAATAGTTGCTAACGATGAAGATTATATGATTTATAATTCAAGAGCTGTGGTGCCTATTTTAAAGAGTGGGTCTTACTTACCATTAGAAGATTATAAAAAACATTTAGGAATTTTTATATTTCATAAAAATATATTTAAAGAACATGGAATGAATCTTTGGTTGGGTACAACTGATATAGAATCTTTAGAACAAAATAGATTTCTTCAAAGAAATGTATCAATTAAGTTATATAAAACCAACCATATTGGATTTGGGGTTGATATTCCAGAACAAATTAAAAAATTAGAAGAAAGGAGTAAGTTATGTTAATATTAGAAGCAAACCAAGTATGTCCACATACAACCAGTTGTCCATATAATACATTTAATGAATGTCAAGGAGCAGACCAAGATAGACTAGTTTCATTTAAATGTGATTATGTAACAAATGGAGTATTTGTTGAAAATGGTCAACAAAGATCCAACTTAGATCAAACTGGTCAAATGAAAATCATTATGGAGTAAATATGAATGATACAAAAGCAATGAATGATATAACATCTATAGAATCAGATAACTCAGATGGTGAATTAATAATTCAAAATTTGTTAGAGGATTTTAGTACTCAAAGACAAGCATTATTAGATATGGTTACAGATGTTGAGAAGCTTAAAGATGATATTGATAAATTATTTCCAGAAAAATTAAATGCACGATATGCTAAATTTTTTGAAGATAAGGTTAAAACAGCAGTTGCTATGTTTAATGTATTATTAGATATAAGAAAGGAATTGCTTAAAACAACTAAAGATGAAATTGATATTAGAAGAAGAGTTACTGGAAAAGGTGACTTAAATGAGCTAATTGATGTTCGTAAGCTTGCTAAAAAAATTGAAAATTTTGATAGTAAAAAAGAAAGTTTAAAAAAGAAAAAATCTAAATTAAAATCTGGTCCAAAACCAGAATTATTAATGGAGGAAGTTGTTAATGGTTGATATAGAAAAAGAAGTATTAAAGAAAACAGAAGAATTTGAAAAACAAACTAAAGAAGATTCAAAAAAAATGTCTGAAGCATTAAGTAGTATCAATGTTGATGATAGTGATGTTCATTTAGAAAAAATTGATAAAAAGAAATTAGAAGACTCAAATGAATTAAAAGATCTTTATGCTGAGTTTAATGACTTCATTGAAGTTAAAGGTGAAATGAAAGCAGAGATTGGAGAAAAGTTAACAGTATCAACTGGTATTGATGTTTTAGATGCTATGTTAGGAGGCGGGTTTCCCGTTGGGGCACTGTCAATAGTTGTTGGTAATCCAGGATCTGGTAAGTCAATGCTTGCAATTCAAACTATGGGAGCAGCTCAAAGAGAACATAAGGGTTGTTTAACATCATTCCTTGATTCAGAGGAAGCAACTACTAGTCAACGTTTAGCAAATTTGGGTGTTAATAAACCAAAAATTAATCCGTATACAGATATTACTGTTGAAAAGGTTTTTAAACATCTAGAAGTAATGTGTTTATTCAAAGAGAAAAAAGGTATTGTTGATATTCCTTCTATATTATGTTGGGATTCAATAGCTAATACATCATCTCAAAGAGAAAGAGAAGTTGAAGATTTAAATCAAGCAATTGGTTTTAAAGCAAGACTTTTATCATTCTTAATACCAAAATATATAGCTAAATGTTCAAAATATAATATTGCTTTCATAGCTGTTAATCAAATGAGAGAACAATTAGCAATGGGACAATTTGCTCCTGCTAAAGAACTTAGATTTTTAAGTGCAGGTAAATCATTGCCTGGTGGGCAGTCATTAAAATTTAATGCTTTTGTATTACTTGAAATGAAAGCTAAAGGTGTATTAGATGCTAATAAATATGGTTTTGATGGAATTTTAGTTTCAGTAACATCTGTTAAAAATAAATTAATGCCGCCTAATATGACTGTTGAATTAATTGGTGATTTTGTTAGAGGTTTTAATAATATTAGAACCAACTTTCATTTCTTAGTTCAAAATAAAAGATTAAAAAGTGGCGCATGGAATTATTTAGAATCATATCCAGAGAAAAAATTCCGTACTAAAGATTTAGAGACCCTTTATCATGATGATGTAAATTTTAAAACAGCTTATGATATAGCAGTTAAAGAATGTATTCAAACTGAAATTATAGATCCTACTTTAGTAGAACCTGTAGAATAATAAAATCTTAAGTTAGCATCTGAAAGGTTATTATATTTAGAACAAAATATAAAATGAATACTTTAAATTATGTTAACTTAAAAAGGGGAAAAGTTATGAATATGTCTGAAGTTTTACAGAAGTTTGTTGATTCTACAATTAAGATGATTGTGGATAGTCCAGAAAATGTTAAAACTACTACAACAGTATCTACAAAATCTGTTATAGTTCAAATTAAAAGTGAACAGGAAGATTTAGGAAAAATTATTGGAAAAAAAGGTAGAACGATTGAGTCATTAAAAGTATTAACTTTAGCAATAAAAAATACTCAATTTCCAAGAGATACAAGACGTGTTGTTCTTGAGATTATTGAGGATGAAGATTCTAGTTTTCTAGATTTATAAGGAGGAGTAAATATGTTACAAAAAGAAAGTAAAATAAGAGTTCTTGAAAATTTTTATGCTCTTGACAATGTTTTCTTTGGAAAACCAGTTCAGAAAATGAAAGCTTGCTGCGAGGCATTAACAGAAGATTATATGACTATTAAAGGTGCATTTATGTCACTGATGATAGAAATGTATGATCTTATTGACCATCAACCAGTTGAAATTGAAGAAAAAGTTGATAGTAATAACTTAAGATTTCAAGCAAGAGAATCAGCAAAGGTTGCTAGAATCAATGCTCAAAATCTTGTTGAATCTGATGCAGGTCGTGCTGATGTTAAAGAGTCTTTAAAAGAAGCTCTTGAAGAAAATTCTAATCTTAATATTGAAGATGAAGTAAGAGAAACTATTAGAGCTAAAGCATTTGGTTTAGCTGTTGATAATCTACTTATTGGTAGATCTCTTGGTGAATCACAATCTGTTGATAAATTAAATGAATGGGATGGACAAATTATTGAAGATGCTTATAAAGTTCTTAGAGATAATATTGTTGAATCAGCATTATTTATATTAGAGGCTAATGAGCTTACAGAGTAATCAATACGCAGATTTATTAAAATATCTTGAGGATGAGACTTCTAAAACTTCTTCAATTAAAAAAGATAGTGTTAAAAAAATTGAAAAAGAAAAAGTTTCAATTGATACAAAACAATTAATAAAAGACTCCCTTGAAGGACTGCATTCGGATGTTAAGTTTAACACTTCGCCGATTAGTACCTCAAGGGGGTTTGTTGTAAAAGACTTTGAGTCTCTTATGCGAGCAAAACTTGTTGATGAACATAAAAGAATGCAAAGTTATGAGAGACCATATATCTCTGTCACTGAGTTATTTAATTGTTTAAGAAAGAATTATTATACTAGAAAAAAATATAAAATTGATGTTGTTAGTCAATATAATTTTTCATATTTATATATGATTAATAAAGTTGGTAATACAGTACATGATTTAATACAAGGTTTATATGATCACACTGAGGTTGAAAAACCTATAATCAGTGAGAAATATAAAGTAAAGGGTCGTGTTGATGGAATAAGATCTAATTTTGTTTTAGAATATAAAACAATTGATGAATCAAAATTTCAAGGTAAATATTTTCCTGCTCATTATAATCAAGGTATAATTTATGCCTATATTCTAAATACAGAATATGGTTATAATATTGATACAATAACTATTGTTTATATAGTTAGAAATTTAAAAAGAATTGTTCCATTTGATTTACCACTTAATAATAATAAAGCTAAAAATTTTTTAGAACTTGCTCCAACTTTAATTCATTGTTTAAAAAATGATATTATACCTGAACCTGTAAATTCAGATAAAGAGCAATGTCACTGGTGTCAATATAAGAGTTATTGTGAACAAGATAAAATTACAAATACAGACATGGAGCCAGTAAAAACAAATACTAAATCTGTATTTTTACTATAAAGGATAATAAAATGATTGTTGTATGGCCATTAATTACCTCAAAAACAATTAATCCTAATATTTTGCAAGGTGTTTGTAAAGCTCTAGAAAAATATGTTTTTATACATAGATTAGATACTATCATTGAAAGAGCAAATGAAAACATTAAAAAGAAAAATAAAAAACGCTCTCAATTTCTTAAGATTGAAAAGATGTTTGGTAAAAGAGTTCTTAAATTAGAAAATGTAAACTTTGATAATATTGATAATATTGATGAATATATAAGTGAAAATATAGAAGAATATATTGTTGAGGCAGGAAGAGGTCCTACACCAAAAAAACCACCAACTAATAAACAACAAAAATCAAATAAAAATCCTAAATCTAGTTCTAGTAAAAGTCCTAAATCTAGTTCTAGTAAAAGTCCTAAATCTAATTCCAGAAAAAGTCCTAAATCTAGTTCTAGTAAAACACCAAAACAAAAAGGTTCTAATAAAACTCAAAGTAAAGCTCCAAAATTTCCAACTGGTAAAGGTGGTGAAGCAAAAACTAAAGAAAGAGAAGGTATTCCAGATAAGATAATACCACAAACACCACAAATTGGAAAAATGGATGTAAATGTACTTTCTAATGAACCTACTTGGCAACAAGTAACTGATCAAGAAGGTCGAGTTACTGCTATTGGTGTAAAGGTTGTTCCTTTTATTATGAATAATGATCAATCATTATTAAAATTATTAAATTCTGATAGATATAGAAAAGGGATGGATATTGTTGTTCAAAAACAATCAAGAAAAGTCCTTAGATTTATGTTTAGACTTGCTAACTACACATGGAAAAAAACAGCTGGTTTGTTTTCATGGACTGGTTTAGTTTCAAAAAGTTTGAAAAAAGGAAGTCTTTCTCAAGAATGGAAATCTGATATTATTTTACAAAATACATCATTTGGTAAAGATATGTTTATTTTATTAAATAAAATAGATTTAGAAGAAGATTTTTCTACAGATGCTAAAGGGGTTAATAAATTATTTGGATTAGGGTGGACTTCATTTTTAGTAGCTGACGATATTAATAAAACAGTTTCTTTTTGTATGAATACATATAAAGGAATGTGTTCTATATTAAATTACTCATTTCTTTATGCAGATTCTAGATCAGCATCTAATGTATATAAAGATATAGAAGATGTTAGAAAATCTGCTGGACCTTTGTTTAGATTAAATAGGAGAAAAAAAGCTATGATTACTGATGATTTAGCTCAAAATAAATTGGACCAATATTCTCAAAGATCATTAATTTCTGAGTCTTATTTAAATGAAGGTATAATACCAGATATAATAAAACAAATTAAAAATGATCCTAAGAAACTTGCTAATAATATTAAAGGAATAGCTAGTGCTGTTAAAAGACAAGATTTAAAATTAGCATATAAAATTTCTAAAAATATAAATCCTGGAAATAAAAAAACTAAAATTCATAAAGTTATAGATCAGGAATTAAAAACAAATGCTAAATTTAAAAAGAATTATGATTTGTCTTATAGAGTATTTAAAAATTCAATTAATGGTTTACCCGAAGATATTTTAAAGGTTGGGTCTGCTTTAATTTCATCATTATCATTACTTAGTAAAGATAAGAATTATAATATCAAAAATGATTTGAAAAAAATTGTAATGAAAACAAGAGCTAAAGCTGGAGAAACTCAATATGATAAAGATGTTAAAATAGCTTTTATTTTTGCTTTGATATTTGTTGTTTTTACTGGTCCACTAACTATTTGGTTAGGATATATGATAGCATCATGGGTTGGTATAGGTTTATCCGCAATTGCTTCAAATATCATTCCATTCATAGCAATTGCTTGTTTTGTATATGTATTAAGAATATTTGCTGCAAAAGAAGAAACAAAAGCTGCAGTAGCAAAAGCAATATAATAGGAGGTAATAATGGATTTGAGTAAAATAGAAGTTGACGCCAAAGTTGATGCTGAAGTAGAAGGTTTAGAATTATATAGTGATCAATATCCGTTTAGATTACCCTTAAGAATTTCTAACTTTGAAAATGAAGCAGAATATACTAAATTCATTAGAAACTGTGAAAGACATATTAGAAGTAGTATTGAATATAAACAATGGAGAAATTATATAATTGACGTATTGGGTGTCCAAACATGTATGATTACTAATGAAAGAATGGATCAATGTACTATAGAGGTTCATCATCACATTCCAAGTTTATTCGTTTTAGTTAAATCTATAACTAATAAAATGATGGATGAAGAAAAAGAATTCTCTACATTTGATATATCATTAGAAGCAATTAAATATCATTTTCAAAATAAAGTTGGGTATGTTACATTGATTAAATCTATCCATGAAAAATTTCATAATGGTTTTTTAGGTGTTCCTGTTAGTGTTATTAAAGGAAATTATAAAGCATTTATAGATGAATATGCAACTTCTATGGATGACGATGATTTAGATGTAATTCAACAAAGAATGTCAGTTACTGAAAATAACTGTGGTTGGACAAGAGATGATTATCCTGGTCAAGAAGCAGTTAATGAGGGATAAATAAATGTTTACTATTGATAGTGATGCAAAGAAAAATAAAGTTCTACCTATTAATTTAGATTTTATGGGTGTTCGTTATAGAACTGAATCTAATAAATTTGTTTTTCCGTCGCCATCATTTTGGTTAATTGAAAAGAACTTGTTCTTTTTAGCGGCTAATTCTACTAAAAAAATATTTGATCAAAAATATGTTATGAGACCAGACTATTTATCTTTTGACGAATATGAAACTGTTGTTTTAGCTCCATTATTAATGTATGTAAATAGAGTATTCAATACAGAAGATTTTAATTTGAATGAAGTTATTATACCAGAGATATCTGCAATAATTGAAATCTTAGTTGATAAATATCCAGAACTTCCAACAGATAAATTAGAGGTGGTAAATTGGTAATTAAAGATAAGTTTACATTATTAAAAGATATACCAAATATTCTTAATATGTCTGCATCTAGTTTGCGAGCACATCGTGTTGTTGATGGTAATGAAACTCTATATACTGTTTTAGCATTACATGAAAAAAGAGTAAATCATTTTACAAAGAAAAAAGTTTATAAACTATTAAAATCTAAACAAAATTTAATTGAAGTAGTTTATTTACCAAGTTATTCTTTACCTGTATCTTTTAATAGACCTACCAATCAAATTATTATAAATCTAAGTTCTTTTGGAACAAGAGAAATTTCAACTATGAATCCTTCTGCACATGATTTATATGGTTGTATTGTGTATGGTATATGTTTATGGGAGTTAATATCAAAACAATCTATACCTACAAGGTTTGCTCCTCATATGTCAGCATTTTTATTATCAACTTTTATTAGAGTTTTCGGAAAAGAATACGGATTAGTTGGAATATATTCTACTCAAATACCAAAATTAAAATATTTAATATCTTGCTATATTTATGCTTCTTTCTTTAATGTTAAGGGTGATAAATTATTCAAAGATGCTTCAGTAGGCATTTCATATGATTTTAGAAAAGAATTAGATCAATTAAAAAAATATGATTTTTCTAATGTTATTGATTTTATTAAAGCATTAAGTGAGTTAAAAGTTTTTCCCGGAATTAATAAATATAATTTTGTTTCAAAAATATTAAGATTTTTATCATTACATTTTATACCAGCAATTGAAGATATTGCTAGATTCATGTGTGTTATGACTACTAGTAATGTTCCTGGTATTTCAGCTTCATTATCTCCAGCTTTTTATTATAGATATAATGAAACAGAGTTTGATATTATAATGCAAATGTCTAAAAGAATATTTAAATAGGAGTATGTTATGACTAAACAATATGTTGATCAAATAATTCAAGAAGCCATACAAGAAAGTTTGTTAGGAAAAGTTGCTTCAGGTGTTATAAAAACTGCTAAATATGGTAAAACTGGATCTAAAGCTGTTAAAACTGCTGCTAAAACTGCTTTTGTAGTTGGAAGAAGAGCTGCTGGTAGTGCATCA
>Ga0233412_10001082_pt1 | contig 14854 bp, 15 predicted proteins | sample Na_anoxic_4_MG_FD_180667 | JGI IMG/M metagenome (GOLD analysis project Ga0233412, IMG submission 180667) | Seawater microbial communities from Saanich Inlet, British Columbia, Canada - Na_anoxic_4_MG | ecosystem: Environmental > Aquatic > Marine > Inlet | place: Canada: British Columbia...
AAGATATAAAAAATGAATTATATATATTGGATACACAGCAGTTGACATCATACACAGGAAATAACGAAATTAAAACATATTTTACTAAGGAAAATATAAATGTATTACATTTGATTTATTTGTTTCCTAAAAAAACTAGAAAATATAGTGCAAGAAAATTGAAAATACGTAAATCATCTACTCATAGTGATAGAAAAACGCGTAAAAGAAGAAGACTAGCTACTCATTCACAACCAAAATCATTGTCTTTCAATAATAAAAAACGAAAACGTAGCACTACAAAATTGAAAATACGTAAATCATCTAGTCATAGTGATAGAAAAACGCGTAAAAGAAGAAGACTAGCTACTCATTCACAACCAAAATCATCATCTTCCAATAATACTACAAAATGAAAAAAATATATATATATAATATACTTATGGAAAATTATGAAAAACCAATGGTAATTAAGCCATTAGAAGAAGAATATTACAAACCAGTCATGTTCTATAATACAACATTACGAAATGTTGGGTTATTTTCTTCCATATCATTAACAGTAATGGCTGTTGCAGCAAGTACGGAAAGTAAACATATTCAAGTTATGTTACGACTATTAGCGTTATTAATACTTACAATATCTGGAACTATTGTTTATGGACTTCATAAAACATTTAATGATATGAAGACTAATAAAGACGTAGAGAATTATATGAAGCATTGGAATTATATTACATATATAGCAGCAGTAATTATTTTACTTATGATTATATATGATATATATAAACTTTATAAAGAACAGAAATATCTAGTTAGTTCATTAGTTAATTTTTTCAAATAACTTAATAATATTCAAAGTCATAATCAAAATTGTAAAAATGAACCCACTATATTATGACAAGAATGTGAAATTTCTATGTATGATTTATTTAGATCAATACCATTTGGGTTATTCCAAATAACTAATCCATGTTGTGTGTATTTCAAAACATTATTATAATATTCATGACGTATTGGTGTAATTAACTCTGATAAAGCATAAGACGATAATAAATAACTATTATCAGAAAAATGATAATGAATATATTCTTCATATGGCAAAAATACACATTTTTCTTGAAGATTATGTGCAGTAATATATTTTTCTTGAAAACCAACAACTTCTTTGAGATCAATCAATATATATTTGTTAATATGAATATTAAAAATTTTAAATAATTCCATTAATATGATACATTGTCCTCCGTAACCTCCTCCAATTTCAATAAAATCAAATGAGTTAAGTTGATTATGTAATATGCATTTTATATTAAGTAACCCGTAATATATATATTTTATAGAATTGGGCGAACATTCAAATAAGTCGTCATGAATCTTATATTTAATTGGGTTTCCAATAGTATCATTCATTTGAATGAGTCGTAATATAGTTTTAGTGTCTATCATTTGTAGATTACAAATTTCTTTATACATATCTTTACCATGTTGAATTTGTAAATCTCCTATGTGTTCTGTAATTTCATTAAACGCGTCGTTTTGTTTAAAATTAAATACGTTGGCATCTTGCAAATATCCAACAAATGATGTATAAGTTATATCTCCGCCAAAACATGTATTATATTTATCATTTTCACCCATAATGATAAATATTACTTTTATATATTTATATATTTTTCTTATCAAATGAATAATTTTATTTTTCTAGTATGCTAGTAATAACATTAGTAAAACTTTCTGTAGCTTTTTTAAGATTATGATGAGTATGTATATTGTGATATAGTTTTTCATGTTTATCAGCCAACACATGCTTATTGGATAATGCATTATCAATAATTTGTTCAATGTGTTCGTCACTCATAAATTTATTAACTTCAATAATATTATCTTTAAAAAGATCATAATAGTCACTTGGTATATCACCTAATATGGTTGATTTAGATGCGCTAATTTCTAGATATTTATGAAGTAAAACATTAGCAATAGATGAACATGTAATAGTTAAGTGGCTTTGATTAATTAATTTAGATAACTCTGCATTTGCAACAGGCGAATCATAACAGGCTTCATCTACAATATGAATATTATATTTGTGTTGGTTTCTTAATATGATAGAATGTAATTTACATCGTAATGGATAAAAACTGAGTTTGGTATCATTATCTACAAGAACATTATTATGCTGTTCGTATTGTTTGATATAGTTTTGAATATCATCAATTTGTTCTCTCTTGTATTCATAATAATACACTCTTGATCCATATAAAAGTATGTCATATTTCTTTTCTAATCCATAATCTTTAAATGTTTCAGTGTTAACAAACCTAGAATTAATATTTGTAATATGTTTATTTGGAAAAACTCGTGAATACGAATCATGGACACTTTTATTATTATACCAAAAAATGAGGCCGTCAACACGTTGTGTATATTCGCAATTACATGTATTTCTATTTATATAATAACTATCATCTAAAAATAAATATACGGGTATATTCATGTCAAATACAAATGCAAATTCTTTTGTTTTTGGTTGAAAATTATTAATTTCAAAAAAAACAACAAGTTTGGGTGAAATATTAATAATTTGTTGGTGTGTTTGATAAGGATCTTCGTCAGTCCAAAATATTTTTATTTTATATTTTTCATTATAATCTCTAATATGAGTAATTAAATCGTAACATACTTTCGCGTTCATATTTTTATAGTATGTAGAATCTGCAATAAAAACAATATTCTGCATGATAAATATATACTAATATACGTAATAAAATCATGTATTTGAACTAATTTCTTGAAATACCTCGTTAAAATTGTTTACAGCACAATCAAGATTATGTTCATTGTGAATACGCTGATATAATTTTTCACTCATATTTTTTAATTCATTTTTATTTTGTAATGCATTATCAATAATATTTAGTATTTCATCTTCACTCATAAAATAATCAACCTCAATAATATTATCTTTAAATAATTCACGATAATCCTCTGGTATATCTCCAAGGATGACAGAGTTTGATGCGGCTATTTCTAAATATTTGTGCATTAAAACATTTGCAATAGTAGAGCAAGCAATAGTAATATGTGACTGATTAATTAATTTTGATAAATCTTCATTAACAATAGGTGAATTATAAATACTACTTTCTGGTAAAATATGTATATTGTATTTATCTTGGTACTTTATTATTATTTGTTCTAGTTTATGTCTTAATGGATAAAAATATAAATCAGTATCGTGTGTAATATTTACATTGTGCATTGTTTCGTATTTTTCTATAAAATGTTGTATAGGTTCTAATGGTTCCTTTTTAAATTTATATTGATAATTTCGTGACCCATATAATAATATGTCATATGTTTTGGGTAAATTATAATTTTTAAATTTATTGGTATTAATAAATCTAGAATTAAATGATGTAATACATTTCGTTGGAAAAAAATGTTTATAACAATTTTCAATATATTTATTTTTACCAAAATGTATTAATGCATTTGGAAGTTTATAATCATTAAGACCAACGCTTGGAAAAAACATATCTAACATAGCGCATGCTATAGGTATCTTAGACTGAAAGACTTTCATAAATTTACTGCATTCAACCTTAATGCATCCAGTAATAAAAAATACAATAAGAATAGGAGACATGGAATTGATAGCATTATATATTTGTGATTCTTCTGTATCGGTCCAGAACAAGGAAATATTGTATTGATTATTATTATTTTTTACATAGGTGAGTAAATCATAATATGTTTTACCTGGCCAAATACGAAAATGATTATTATCTGCAATAAAAATAATATTTGGAAGATTGTTCATAATATATACATATAATATTATGTAAATCATGTCAAATATACGAAATTCGTTGTATTAATGAAAAATATTCAATATGATAGTATATGAAGATTAATTTAATAATAGCAACATATTCAGGGATGTATGGTAAATTTGAAAACAATCCTAATAAAAAAAACTATTTGAAATACAATCTGAATATATTAAATACTATAAAAAGTAATGTAACTCAAATTAGTATTATGAAACCAAAAGTGAATGATGATCATATAGAAATAAAAGATTATTACAATTTTGAAAATATCAATATAGATAAAATCAAAAAAAAAATAAAAATATTTGAATGCGATAATATTGGGATAAGTTATGGGCAATATTTTGCTGGTATAGCAAAAACATTAGATTTTGATTATCATTTTTGGTTAGAAGATGATTATATTATTTGTAAGGATTATTTTGAAAAAGACTTATTAAATGAGTTTGTAAAACATGACCAAGATAGTCACTTATGTCCATTTATTTATACGAATATAAAATGGGACATTGTTCCATATTCCAAACAAATAGATGAAACTGATTCAAATATAGAATTATTAAAGACAAAATTACAAAAATATGATGCTGAAGCCATAAGTTGTAATGTTCCAGATATGATGCAATTAGGTATATTATCTAAACATTCAGTAAAAAGAATACTAGACAAGTTTGAAAGTTTTGGAAATATTAAAAATTTCTTTGATATTCCCTTTACAAAAATATGGTTACACCAAATATTATTTGGGTATATTTTACACATTGCTGGTGTCAAGATATACGACACTGCAAATAAATACTTGAATATATTTTATGAGACTTCTATAAATGCAATTTATTTATGTAATTATCCAGAATATGTAAATACGTGGAAAGATAAATCATATAATAATGAGAAATTAGAATTACCTCTATGCTTACCAATAGATATGTTACATCCTAGTAGTAATTATGATAATGATTTACAACTCATGAAAAAATACATGTCCAAAGAACATGATTTTTTTGCAATGTATCAAAAAATAAATATGATGCAAAAGAGATGTATGGTAGCCATTTCTGAAAACATTGTAATTAGAGAAATAGAAGGCGGTGATTATAATGGTTATATGAATATAATGTATGAATTTGCAAATTATAAATATACAATATCTTATGATGAATTTATCTCATACATAGAAACTATGAATAATTTCAATAAGATACTAGTAGTGTATAGTAGGAAGCAAGAGAGAATAATTGGAGCAGGAACAATATTTAAATTATCAAAACTCCATAATAATCCAGTAGGACAAATAGAGGATTTTATAATTACAGAGAATTATAGACATTTAGGTATAGGTCATTTATTATCTGATAAGCTAGTAAACATTGGAAAGTTTGTTTTCAAATGTTATAAAATAGTATTGAATTGTCAAGAAAAGAATATTGGTTTTTATGAGGATTGTAATTTTTGTAAAGAAAGTGTTCAAATGAGAAAAAATATTTTTGAATAGTTTATGAAAAGATTCATCAGTTAGAAACATAAAATTAAAATTTATAGTATATATATATGATTTTTTCTAGAAAAGTAAAATATATATTTACCACTCCTTACCAAAGGGATACACGTTTAATAGCAGTTCCTCTATATTCAACAACTCATATAGATACATATAGTACTCCTGTAAATTATAAATATAGTAATGTAACATCACGTTATAAACAAGATGCACCCTTTACAAAATTAAATAAAAATGTGAATAAAAATATGAATAAAAATATGAATCATTACGTAAAGATAAAATATAATTATGTGTCATAATTCATAAAAGATTTTGCATTATCACTATAACCTGAACGTTGTTTTCCTAGTCTAGGTGTAAAAGTAAACCATTTATCTTTACATTGTAATTTTTTCCAAACTTGGTCATTGGCATAATTCCAATGTTCTCCTGTATTTTCTAGCAAAGGTAATGCATGTTCATATAAATCAATAATAGTGTCAAGATATTTTCCATTAATAAGATACGCAGATGCATTATTTGCTTCTTGTATTCTACTTAAAAATGGAAAAGGTTTTGGGGTAATTTCAACAAGGTTTTGACAACAAAACATACATACATCATAGTCAGGTACTGAATCAAAAAATGTATTTAGTGAATTGTCAAGTTCTTCTCTGGATACTAAAAATTTAAAATCATCTTCTAGTATTAAAATATTTTTATATCCACGTTCCCTTGCCATTTTCATGACAGATAAATGTGATTTACCACAACCAACAATTCCTGGTTCAAATGGAATACCTATAAAACGTTCAGCATCTAATCCAATTTTTTCTAAATCTTCTTCAATCAATTCACGACGATCATTTCGCTTTTCAAGATTAATATAAATAATTTTATCAATCTTATCTGTCATCTTATATAATCATAAAAAGAAAGATTATATAATATATTTACGCAAATGTATTACGCTCCAATCATATCCATATATTTAAATATACATTTACTAGTTAAACTTGAATAATCCTTAGATTTGCATTTAGCTAGTTTTTCAATACATTGTGTAATAGTCATTCCATTAACTATATCTTTTACATCTTTAAATGATTCTTTTGTATACAAAATAGATATATTTTCAGTAAATTCTGTAATTTCAGCATCTTTATTTTCCATATTAATAATTAGAAATACCTTATTTAACATTGTTTTAGTAAGATTAATAATTTGCTCAAATGAAATAATATCATTAATGCATAAATTAAGAAAGAACTGACTTAATGCTTTACGTTTTTCATTAGTTTTATTATTTTTACAAAATTCATCATAATCTACCTCTGGACTAACATATTTAATATCATCAAATAATGTCAAAAAATGTTTAAAATTTTCATCAAATACCTCTTCCATAATAGAATAATTATTAATCAATTCAGCATATAAGTCAGCATATAATTTTGAGAAAAATCTATTCGTTGACGCAATTTCAAATAAAATCCCCCCTACCCTAGTCATATTTTTAGTATCGCTTTCATGCGTTTCCATTAATTTATCCAATATCTCAAATATTTTTAATTTTAATTCATCAAAATTCTTATCAGATAATTTATTCAAATAAGATCTAATTAAATCAATATCTGCCTCAATCCCTGTTTTCTGTTCAATTTTAGTTGTTTTAAATAATTTTAATGATTCAAATTTATTTTGAGAAGAAGAATCTGATCCTTTACTTCCATCTTTTCTGCGTGGACTATTATTAGATTTATCTCGTTTTTGAAATGTTGGTGTTTTTATATAAGATGGTGATCCTACTTGACTCGCTAAATCATGAATATGTTGAATAACACTAGATGATAATTTAAAATCAAAGCCATTAAAGATAATATTATTATAATCTTGCAATGTGTATGTTCCCATTATATTAATATAAAATATTCATTTATATTTGTTTTAAAATAAATAAATAAATTATAAATTAGTAAAGATAACAAAGGTGCTTAAAAAAGTATCAAATATATATATAGTATATAATGAATATTATAAATGAAAGTGTGGATGAAATAGTAAATGAAAATAGTATATATGATAAAAATATTAAGACGTGGGATGAATTAAATTTAAATACCGATATATTACGAGGTATATATGCATATGGATTTGAAAATCCAAGTCCAATTCAATGTAAGGCAATATTGCCAATATTAGAAAATAAAAATGTAATAGCTCAAGCGCAATCAGGAACAGGTAAAACTGGTGCGTTTACAATTAGTGCATTATCAAAATTAAATTTATCAAATAATACGACACAGGTATTAATATTAACACCAACTAGAGAATTAACGATTCAGATTACAAAAGTAATTCATGGAATAAGTACAATGATGAATCATATAAATATAAAAACATTGGTAGGAGGTTCATCAGTAGATAGAGATATAATGGATTTAAAAAAGAATCCTCCTCATATAATAGTAGGATGTATGGGTCGTGTATATGATATGTTGTGTCGTAAAGCATTAAATTATAAGCATATAAAATTATTAATAGTTGATGAAGCTGATGAAATGCTTACATCAGGATTCAAACTTCAATTACAAAGCATATTTGAGTATTTAAACGAAGATATTCAAATAGCTTTATTTAGTGCAACAATGCCAAGTCATATGAAAAGTATAACTGATAAATTTGTAACAAATCCAGTAAATATAGTAGTAAAAAAAGAACAACTTACCTTGGAGGGTATTAATCAATATTATGTAGCACTGGCGAATGATACCGATAAGTATCTGACTTTAAAGGATTTATATGCAAGTATGTCAGTGTCTCAGTGTATAATATATTGTAATAGCGTACGACGTGTTTCGGATTTATATGCGTCAATGCAAGATGACGGGTTCCCTGTATGTTGCATTCATAGTAACATGGATAAAGTATCCCGAGAAAATTCTCTTTCAGAATTTACCAAGGGAAAATATCGTGTACTAATTTCTTCAAATGTTACAGCAAGAGGTATAGATATTCAACAAGTAAGCATCGTAATTAACTTTGATTTACCCAAATGTATTCATACTTATTTACATAGGATAGGTAGAGGGGGACGATGGGGACGCAAAGGTGTAGGAATTAATTTTATAACACGTCGTGATGTTGATAAAATGCGGGAGATTGAGCAATATTATTCAACTGAAATAAATGAATTACCAATGAATTTTATGGATAATATTGCATAAGTATTCGTAATGAAATATATTTTTTTTTCTATTTTTGGTATAATGTATACATCAAAAATAGAAGATTTTTTTAAACTTCCTATTCATTATATTTCTGATAAATCACAATTAAATGATAATATAATAACAGATTTAGAATTGTGTGAGACCATGGACCCATCTGGTATATCTATTTATGAAAATACTTTTTCACCTAAGACTAAACCTGGAAAGGAAATAATGAAACAAATAGCCAAACATTATACAACAAATACATCTTTTTTGAAAGATACGCAATTATTATTGAAAAAATATGATAGTAATCTAGTGAGTAGATCACATGAAATAGACGATATATTGGAATTATGGGATGAATTAAAAAATGATACAGGCTTTAAAGATAAATATCATTATATTGATTGGGCATATTGGGAACATTTAAATAATTCTGAATTATTTTTACAAGCTATGAGCATGTATAATCTAGCATCTCCTTTTATTTCCATTTGCATTCCGATTTTTATTTTGGTTGTTCCTTTTTTTATTATAAAAGCAAAAGGAATGGATATATCTATTAAAGAATATATTGAAGTATTAAAAGTATTAGCATCAAACCATGTAATAGGAAGACTATGCAATAATTTTAATCAAGTATCTTCCGAACAAAAAGTATATTTATTAATGTCAGTTGGGTTATATATATTTTCTATTTACCAAAATTATTTAACATGTATTAGGTTTTATGCCAACATGAAACAAATTCATATATCATTATGTAAGATACGAAATTATATAGAGGAGACCATAAAAAATATGAATAATTTTTTGTTATATACGTCTGAATTACCTAGTTATTGTTTATTTAACGAAGAAATAAGAATAAATATAGAATCTCTTACGGATTTTCAGGATAAACTAGATAATATTAGAGGAGATAATTTTACATATAAAAATATAAATCAAATCGGTTCGTTATTAAAATATTTTTATGAATTATACAACGATAATACATGTAATAAGTGTTTTATGTATTCATTTGGTTTCTATGGATATATGGATAATTTAACAGGTCTTGTTGAACATATTAAGGAAAAGAATATCAATTTAGCAACATTCAATAAGAAAAAGAAAAACATATTTAAGAATGCTTACTATCCTGCATTGATTAATAATAATCCAGTGAAAAATACAATAAAATTAGATAAAAATATAATTATTACGGGTCCTAACGCATCAGGAAAAACAACTATGCTAAAAACAAATATGATTAATATCATATTATCCCAACAATTTGGTTGTGGGTTTTATAGTAAGGCAAACATAAATCCGTATCACTACATTCATTGTTATTTAAACATACCTGATACTAGTGCTAGAGATAGTTTATTTCAGGCAGAAGCCAGACGATGTAAAGATATTATAGATGTCATAAATAATAATCCCGATTTTAGGCATTTTTGTGCTTTTGATGAATTATATTCAGGTACAAATCCTGATGAGGCTGTAATGAGTGCATTTGCATTTATGACTTATTTAATAAAACATTCTAATGTAGAATGTATATTAACCACACATTTTATAGAAGTTTGTAAAAAATTAGATAAGCATAAAAAAATAGAAAATTATCATATGAAAACGAAGAATACTGAAAATAATTTTATTTATACATATCTCATAAAAAAAGGTATATCAGAAGTTCACGGCGGTATTAAGGTCCTTTATGATATGCAATATCCTGATGAAATTATTAAAAATAGCCAATTTTCAAAATAAATAAATGATTATTCGTTTTATACAATATAAAAATATATCATTGATTTCTAATAATGTCTTTGTCGGATACATTTACTCCTTCTTTAATGATTTCTTTAGCTATTAGTTTTTTGTTAGTTGGTTTGTTAGGACTATATATTAGTCAAAAAATAAATGAACAAAATCATAAAATTGCTTCAATGTTTGATCTTGTAACAACTTTAGCAGGACAAGTAAATATTTTACGTGGTGGTGCTGGCGGTGTTAGTGGTCAAGTAAGCGAAAATATAAACTTAGATACAGGTGAAATTTCAGAAAATATTTATAACCCATCTCTTTATCAGAATGAGGATTCACATCTAGTAAATATGATCAATGTATCAGATAATGATTCTGATGATGATTCTGACGATGATTCTGATGATGATTCTGATGATGATTCTGACGATGATTCTGACGATGATTCTGATGATGATTCTGATGATGATTCTGATAATGATTCTGATGATGATGGCGACGAGTCTCATTATGAATTGTCAAATAACGAAAATAATAATGATAATAGTTCAATTGGTGTATTAGCTGGTGATATTAATGACATAGATATTAATGAAATTACTTACGATAAAAATGATAATGTAAATGATTTAGATAATAACACTGATGAAACATTAGAAAATATAGCTGATAGTATAACATCTTCAATCCTATTAGACGATGAGGATAAAACAAATACAACCAAAAGTTTAGATGTAGTCCTTGATTATAAAAAAGCATCATTAGCAAAATTAAGAACTATTGCTGAAAATAAAGGTTTAGTCTCATCTAGTAATGCAAGTAAGTTAAAAAAGAATGATTTATTGAAATTACTTGAGACAGAAGTTTAATAATTTTCTCTAGTATTATATAATAATATGTCTTGGGCTACCTGCTTTTCTGGTTCAAATAATATTCATTTTAATTTTCCTCCAATTATGCAAGACGGGCGTACATATTCTTCATACCAACCAGAGGCAGTTGTTAATGAAAGAATACAACAAGCAAATCACATAAATAGTAATTGGAAATATCGTCAATATTTAACAAATAATGCTACTGAATTAATTAAATTTAATACCGATGAAGCATGTTATACATTAGGCTTACCTTCTCATGTTGCAACTAATTCTACACCTTCCAGCAATGTTCCTCATTTATATAAATCTACCTTTGATAATAGTACTCCTGGTTTTGGATATGGATCTAGTGATTTAAAAAATCCATATTTAACTCGTAGACAATTAGAAGCACGTATGATTTCTCCAAATATAAATTTAAATGCAAGAATGGAAAATATAGAAAATTAAGTATTTACAAGAATTATAATATATAATAGTTATTTTATTATATATCATATGAAAATTTTAAGTATTGATGTTGGTATAAAAAATTTAGCTTTTTGTCTATTAAATGACAATGATATTGAGAAATGGGATGTTATTAATGTAGCTACAGAAGAAGTATTAGTATGCTGTTATACTGAGAATAATTCTAAATGCAATAAACATGCCAAGTTTAGTAAGGAATCTAATCATTATTGTTTAGCTCATGCAAAAAAACAAAATTATCAGTTGCCTAATAATGAACTTAAGGAATCATTTATAAAAAAGCAAAAAATGTCAAAACTTCATGAAATTGCAGCAAGTCATAATATATTATATCTTCCATCTATTAAAAAAATAGAGTTAATAGAGAAAATAAATGATCATATCACCAATTCATATATGGAACGTATTGAGGATATTAAAGCATCTGATGTCAATTTAATAACTATTGGAAGGAATATTAAGAAATATTTTGATGATTTATTATTGAGCATAGGAGAGATAAATCATGTTGTTATTGAAAATCAAATTAGCCCCATTGCAAATCGCATGAAGACAATTCAAGGAATGATAGCTCAGTATTTTATTATGAAAAATGTATCTAATATTCAATTTATTTCAGCTATTAATAAATTAAAAGGATTCAATACATTAATAACCACTAACAATAATAATAATATAACAAATGAAAACAAGTCAAATTTAACTTATAATGATAGGAAAAAACTAGGAATTCAAAAATGTTTAGAGTATTTAAATATACACTACGCCCATACCGATTGGGGAAAGTATTTTATTTCACATAAAAAAAAAGATGATTTATCTGATTCATTATTACAAGGTATATGGTTTAAAAATAATATTATTCAAAAATAACCATGTCTATTTTTATATATTATAATTAATTTATTATAATATATATTATTCGCGTATTACTTAAAATTATATGTTCTAGATAATTTAATAATACAATGGAGCCAGAAGTTATTGATATTTCTAGTTTTGATATGGGATCATCGGATTCAGGATTAAAATCTTCTAATTTTGGAGGAGGTATAGAATTATTAATGAATGATAAAGTTAAGGAAAATAGTGGTTCTAATAGTTCCACTTACGATATTGATTTGGAAGATATAAATACACTAGAAAATGAATTAAATGATTTGCAAGAGGATGTTCATGTTTTAGGAGGAAATACATCTTTACCAAGATCTGATTTATTTAATAATAGTTCAGATAATTATACAGAGGGGGCTTCAGTAAAATTTGAGGATATGAATAACTCATCAACCTCAATTGGTCAAGCTACTGCTGCTACTGATGGCGGTGATGCAAAAACATGGGATGGATATGGAAAATTTAATGATATACCAGTAAATCCAGAAGCAAATGTAAAGTCAGCTACACCAACTATGACAAAGGATGAAATGCTACGTGAAAAATTTAAGGTATTACGACAATTAGAAGCTTTAGAACGAAAGGGGGTTGAACTGAGTAAAAAATATAGTATGGAATCACCCTTACTAGAAATGCAAGGTGAGTATGAAACTATTATGGAAGAAAAAGCAAAACAAAATTCAGTAAAATTTCAAGGTAATATGTTAATGGCCTGTATCAATGGTATTGAATTTTTAAACAATCGCTTTGATCCATTTGATATAAAATTAGATGGATGGGGCGAACAAGTCAACGAAAATGTTAATGATTACGATGATGTATTTGGTGAATTATATGAAAAATATAAATCTAAAGCTAAGATGGCTCCAGAATTAAAATTATTATTTCAATTAGGTGGAAGTGCTATGATGGTACATATGACCAATACTATGTTTAAATCAGCCATGCCTGGAATGGATGATATTATGCGTCAAAATCCTGATCTAATGCGTCAATTTCAATCTGCCGCAGTAGATACTATGGGACAAAGTAATCCTGGGTTCTCTGGATTTATGAATGGAATGATGAATTCAGAACCAGAAGTTCCCAGTGGACGTGGACCTCCTCCTCCTATGTCCACACAATCTCAAAGTGCTATGCCACAAACACGTGAAAGACCTGGTAACAATGGATCTAGTTATAGAGGAAATAACCACCAAGATGGTATTAATATTAATGAGGTACAAGAAGATAGTGGTCGTAGTTCACGACGACCACAACAAAATACAAGTCGTCCTGAAATGAAGGGACCCAGCGATATTACTGATATATTGTCAGGATTAAAAACAAAAACAATTAATATTCAAGAACAAAAAACTACAAATTCGTCTAATCAAAATGAAAGTAGCACAATTAGCATATCTGATTTAAAAGAACTACAGAATGATTCTAATATTCCCAAAAAAAGTAAACGTCGTCAAAACTCTAGTAAAAATACTATTAGTTTAGATATTTAAAATTATTATGAAACATATATAAACAACTACTATTATCTATAAGAAGTATGACGAATAATAAGATTATTCAAGTTAGTTATAAAAAAATTTGTGAAAAAAGCCTTTTTGATATATTATTCTATCGGCGCAATGCCCTTGTTATGAGTCAACATATTAAAAATGGAGGTGAAATCCCTCATTATCCAAAACAATATTTTAAATGGGTGCAAAATCAGTCATCACGAATAAATACAATTGGTATTAATAACTGGTTTTATAAAACTGATGGTCCATGTGGACCTCCAAAACATATTACAAAATTACAACAACTAAAAATTTCAAATTATGAATAAAATAATATAATCATAATCATATTTTAATTATATTATACCTTTTATATCTAATCTTATTATATAATGAGAAAAACACAAGATAATAAAAAAAAAAATTCAAAGTCTCTCAAAAAAACTCATTCAAAAAGGAAAACTCATTCAAAAAAGAAACCTCGTTCAAAAAGAAAAACCAGTAAAATGTTCAAGAGAATGCGTAAGAACGGAGGAGGAACTGGTTTTAGCATTCCCAAGAATCCGGATGATTCTAGTAATTGCCAGTATTTTCCAGATATGCTTCATGAATTGATTATATCAAGTGCTAAGATTGGTGACCAAATGGAACTCAAACATTTGATTAAAACTTGCAATGAGGATATTGTCGCGATTATTAATAAGCCATATTATGGTGATACCGCTCTTATATTGGCCAGTGATAGAGATCATAATAAAATAGCCAAGATATTGATTGAGGCAGGGGCTAATGTCAATGCACAGAACGATACCGGTTATACCGCTCTTCTGACGGC